>ENA-UOOI01002250-UOOI01002250.1-fermentation-metagenome-genome-assembly--contig:-NODE-2250-length-17334-cov-4.104578_pt1 | contig 17334 bp, 15 predicted proteins | sample MGYA00245779_ERZ724027 | MGnify/ENA primary metagenome ERZ724027 (study PRJEB28704, sample SAMN03018318) | fermentation metagenome | biome: anthropogenic terrestrial biome; feature: soil; material...
GGCGAACGCTCATCCCGGCTGAGCTATGCTTCCGTTTTTTCGATAGTTATAAGTATATCACTTTGAGTGGAAAAATCAATAGTCAACCATCATTTATTTATTCTTAATTTCGTGATCTTCGAAGCTTTCCATTGATACATTTCCCTCAGACTCGATAATGCGATAGGAGAGTTCGAGATAAAAAAGCATATTCTCATCTTCAAAGTCAACACCTGCAATTTCTTTGATCCTGTCAAGTCTGTAGAGAAAAGTACTTCGATGTATGAATAGTTGCCTTGCTGCGGCCATAGCGTTCATATGATTTTTCAGATAAACTTCCATGGTTTTGCAGTAATCCGATTTATGAATGATATCATACCGTTTTAAGGCAAATATTTTTCCGGAACAGGCATAGGGCACAGGCATACTCCCTGTTGCGTTCTCTAGGAGCCAGAGCAGGGATAGTTTTTCAAATTTATGAATCCAGTGATAAGGCTGGTGGCGTGTACCAATATCGAGTGCAATCCGTGATTGCATACAACAGTAGTACAAATCATAAGTGCCGTGGAATGTATTGCTGATTCCGGCCTTTAAAAAACTATCTCTTAAAAATTCAATGCAGGAGGTGACAAGTTCTTCTTCGCTTTTTCCAAATCGAGTCAGGTTTACAAAAACAATAATGTCCTCTTCTTTTTGAAAGGCACAAGATCCTTTTATAATATCCTCAAAATGATGACAGATGTATTTTGCGGTAAGATTTTGACGGTCCAATGCAGCCGTCTTCAGGCTGAAGCAACAGTAGTCATGAGTTGAAAGCCAGCCATATTCTGAGAAACGATTGCCAAGAAGCGTCAGATCTGTGATTTTGTTGTCGATTACATCTCGAAGCAGATGCTCCAGTGAATATCCGGCGTGACCATTATCGGGTTCAATTCTGGAGAGACACAGACCGATGTAATAACTTAAGTGTTCCAAAAGCGGAGCCATATCCGTGTCAATCTTTTGAAGTTCTTCGGCAACAACCAGGCGGTAGGAAAAAATTTTATGTTCAAACAAATTGATACATAGTTCTCTGGATCCCGTGAGATATTCAGGCAGAAAAAAAGGCTCTGTGTTGTATTTCGCCTGATTATAAAGAGGGTCTAGTTTACAGGTTGTCATATTTTCAAAGTTGGCGGAAGGATCAACCAAGTGTGAAAGGCTGGAATTCTCATCAATGACAGAGGAATGTGCCAGCATGAAATAATCAGATGCCCGAAGAATCAAGGGATTATTAAAGATACTAAAACTGGCGTCTAAAAGAGCCGAAAGAGGCTCCGATAGTTTCATCATTTCATGAAGCGACTCATCCCAGTCATCGTAATGGTCAAATATGGATTGCAAGAAATTACATAATTCAAATACATCTGTTGTCTCTGGAAGTTCCAACACATTGGATGAAGCGTATGTTGGAAACGCATTTCCACCGGAAACATGGAGAATAAAATTATCGGTCATGCTTTTGGATTCGAAGAGACTTTGGATATCATTTTTACAGATCAGGATGTGTCCAGTCAGATGTTCCTGGGTTGTTTCACAGATATAGGGGCGTCCAAGAGAAAGCTCTGTCTTTGAACTTATGGGTATTGTAATATTATAATGTCTGCAGAGTTCCTTGCAGATAATACGTTCACTTAGTTTCATGGACTTAATCCTCCTTATGTTTGTTTGGCGTAAGGTTTTTGCACCTTTGATGATACCGCGGATTGCTTCGGACGAGTGCTCATGCAATTCCATCATACATAGTGTATGAAGGATTAGCACGAATGTCAATACTTATGCGGATATGATACAAAATAAATATCTGATACAATCTTAATTGTAAAGTAAACTTAAGAACAGTCATTTAACTAAGGATTATGGAGGCTGTCATAAAAGAGGAGGTAACTCAATTGATAATCATTGGTGAAAAAATCAATGGATCAATTCCAGTTGTAGCGGAGGCGATTGCAAAAAGAGACTCAGAGTTTATAAAGGAAAGAGCCAGAATACAGGAAGCAGCGAATGCAACATTTATTGACTGCTGTGCATCTGTTCCTGAGGAAGTGGAAGCCGACACATTGAGATGGATGATTGATTGTATCCAGGAGGTTACAGATCTGCCAATCAGTGTGGATAGCCCAAGCCCTGCTGTTCTTACTGAGGTTTTCCCATATTGTAAACGTCCTGGACTTATCAATTCGGTATCCATGGAAGGTGGGAAAATTGATAAGATATTTCCGCTGATTGCAGATACAGACTGGGAAGTAATTGCCCTTTGCAGTGATGATTCCGGAATTCCAAAGACAGCGGAAGACCGTCTGAGGGTCTTTGGCAACATTATGGATAAGGCGAAAGAGTATGGCATCAAACCATCCAGAATACATATTGATCCACTTGTTGAGATGTTATGTACTTCTGAGAACGGTATAGAGACGAACGAAAAGGTTATCAGTACCGTCAGAGAACAATATCCTGACGTTCATATTACTGCAGCGGTGAGTAATATATCTTTTAATCTGCCAAAACGTAAATATATTAACCTGGGATTCACAGTGCTGGCCATGAAAGCGGGACTGGACAGTGCTATTCTTGATCCTACCAACAGAGATCTGCTTGGAGTGATTTATGCAACGGAGGCATTACTCGGGGAAGATGATTACTGTATGGAATATATCGGTGCATACCGAGATGGTTTGTTTGACAAAGCAAAGTAAAGTTAGATCGGATATTGTGATATTTCGATGCCTGGCGGAAACAGCATAGAAATAAATAAATGAATGAAAAGCGGAGGAAAGTAAAATGTCAAAAATTGATGAAGTAGCTGAATTAGTGGAAAAAGGAAAATCGAAGAAAATTGAAGCAGCGGTACAGGCTGCCCTCGATGATGGATGTGATCCTGTTGAGATTCTGAACAAAGGTATGATTGATGCCATGGGTATCGTCGGAGAAAAGTTTAAAAACAACGAAATATTTGTTCCGGAAATGTTGGTTGCTGCAAAGGCAATGAAAAAAGGTGTCGAGGTTCTGAAACCACACCTTGCAAGTGATGCGACTGGAGCTATGGGAAAACTGATCATCGCAACAGTAGCCGGGGATCTGCATGATATTGGAAAAAATCTTGTGGCTATGATGCTTGAAAGTGCTGGATTTGAAGTGATTGATCTCGGTGTCGATGTTCCGGCAGATAAAATTATAGCTGCAGTGAATGAGAATCCCGATACAAAGATTGTAGCCCTTTCTGCACTGCTTACCACCACCATGCCAGCTATGCGTGATACGGTTTCGGCATTATCAGCACAGGATTTCCGCAAGAATATCAAGATCATGGTTGGCGGAGCCCCTATCACAGAGGCATTTGCCACAGAGATTGGCGCAGATGGCTATTCAGAAGATGCTGCTTCGGCTGCCACACTTGCAAAATCACTTGTAGCTTAATCAATGTTATCGACGGGCTGCTGCATGTTTTTCATGCGGCAGCTTTTTGTAAATTATAAAAGGAATTTACTGGAAAGGTCTGGTTTTAAGAGTGGGAAGTTATAAAATAAGATTTTTGCCAGCTGATAAGACTATTTTGGCAGAGGAAGGCACAACGATTCTTGAAGCAGAACAGAATGCGGGATTAAAACCCGACGCCCCCTGCGGTGGTCGTGGAATCTGTGGAAAATGTAATGTCACAATATTGCAGAATAAAGATAGGATAGTAGTTCGCGCATGCCAGACTCGGATTCAACATGATATGGTTCTTGAAACCAGCGACGGGCTGGCAGATAAAGAAAAAATTCTTACAAACGGTGAGTATCGGACGGTACCAGTTCTACCCGCAGTAAAAGATGCTGACCAAGGCTATCTGATGGCATTCGATATAGGAACAACGACAATAGCCGGATATTTACTTTCCGGAAAAGACGGACGGCAGTGCAGTGTTGTCAGTATGATGAATCCGCAGTTTCAGTTTGGCGCAGATGTAATAGCGAGGGCTAATTACGTGCTGGAACATGACGGAAAGAGGATGCAGGAAGTTGTACAGGAGGCTTTGAACAAATTGATTGAAGAGGCCTGTAGGATTTCTAAAATTACTCCGACAGATATCCGGCTGGTTTCCATAGCAGGAAATACATGTATGCATCATCTCTTTCTTGGCCTCTCTCCAAAAAGTCTGGTGACAGCACCCTATGTTCCTGAGGTTAAAGATGGGATGATTATGAATTCCTCAGATTTGAATATTCATATACATCCTGACGGCAAGATAATGTTACTTCCAAATATTGCCGGATTTGTGGGGGCGGATACGTCTGCGTGTATGTTGGCTGTAAATTTCAAAGAATTGGTTCCGAGGACACTTATGATTGATATTGGCACCAATGGCGAATTGGTTCTTGGAAACAAGGATCGAATTGTGACATGTTCCACTGCGGCCGGTCCAGCATTTGAAGGTGCCAGAATTGCCTGCGGTATGCGCGGGACAAAGGGAGCTGTCAGCCATGTATATGAAAAAGATCTTAAGATGCATATGGAAATGATAGATTCAAAATTAGCCGTAGGAATCTGTGGCTCAGGATTGATTGATATTATTGCCTTTCTGATACAGTATGGTTTTATTGACAGCAGCGGTGCCTTTCTAAAACCGGAAGTTCTTAAGACAGCGACTGCGAAGAATGAGATCTGGAGACTTCAAAAGAGAGAAAATATGTCGATTTTTCTCCTGCAGGAGGAAGATAAAATAAAAGGTTTGAAAGAAATCTATATCACGCAGAAAGATATTCGTGAAGTTCAGCTTGCAAAAGGTGCAATTGCCGCCGGCATAAAGATGCTGTGCAAAAAACTCGAAATTAAGATAGAACAAATTGATCAGGTACTGCTTGCAGGAGCATTTGGCAACTACATGAATACAGACAGTGCCTGTGTCATAGGATTAATTCCCTATGAGTTAAAAGATAAGATCAGGGGAATTGGAAATGCTGCAGGTGAAGGGGCAAAATTGGCTGCTGTAAATGGAAATCTTTTTCAGGAGATCTGTGATCTGGTAAAAAGAGCAGAGGCGATTGAGTTGGCGGTGGAACCAGAGTTTCAGGATTTGTTCATCGATGAATTAGAATTTGCCAGAGCTTTAGAAACATGATAAACTATTCCTATATCTGTACAAAGGAGATATTTGGGATATGGGGATTATGGATAACATACGAAACGCAGTAGAAGAGGGAAAGCCTGGAATTGTAACAAGGCTGCTCTCAAAGGCTATAGATTCGGGCATCAATCCGCAGATAATTCTTAAAGAAGCCCTGCTTCCGGCAATGCGAAAAATGGGACAGGAATACAAGGAAGAAGACAGTGATGTGGCCCGGATACTGGCAGCTGCCCGTGCGATGAAAAAAGGTATGGATTTTCTTGAACCCTATCTGGATGGAAGCTACTTTGGCACTCTCGGAAAAGTAATCTTAGGGACCGCAGGGGGTGATCTGCACGACCTTGGCAAGAATCTGGTTGCGATCATGTTTCGCAGTGTAGGATTTGAAGTTATAGATCTCGGAGTTGATGTTTCGGCCATGCGGTTTATAAAAGCAGTCAAGGAACATCCGGACGTGAATATCGTCTGTGTGTCCTCACTTTTGACAACTTCTATGCCGGAGATGAAACATATTGTACATGAACTAAATGAACTACATAGTCGGAAAAACTTTAAAGTTATGGTTGGCGGAGGTCCCGTAACAGAAGCGTTTGCAAAAAAAATCGGAGCAGACGGATATACGGACAATGCCGCCTCTGCCGCACAGATTGCCAGAAAATTTATTGAAAATGAGAAAGAAAATAAGTGAATTTTTGCATTTTCTCTTGACATTGGGTGATCTGTGGGGTAGTATAAAAAAGAAATAGTTAAAATATTATCAATGTTTCAAAAGAAAGGGGCTTACTATCATGGGTAGTAAAATTACAGTTATTGGTGCCGGAAGTGTCGGTGCCACAATAGCATATACGCTTTCACAGGAAACTTATGTTTCTCAACTGGTTTTGATCGATATTAATAAAGAAAAAGTTGACGGCGAGGCCATGGACATTGCTCAGGGAACTGCATTTCGCGATCCTATTTCTGTTATTTCCGGAAATTATGCAGATGCTAAGGACTCAGATATTGTAATCATCACATCCGGAGTTCCGAGAAAAGCTGGTCAGTCGAGAATCGAGCTCGCCCAGACGAACGTCAATATTATTAAAAGCATTTCTAAAGAAATCGTACAGGCTGCACCTCATGCAAAGTACATCATTGTTGCCAATCCCGTTGATATCATGACATACGCATTTTTAAAGGTTTCCGGTCTTCCTGAAAATCAGGTATTTGGATCTGGAACTATTTTGGACACAGCAAGACTTCGGTATATACTATCTGACAAATTTAATATTGCTCAGAAGAATATACATGCATATGTTTTTGGAGAACATGGAGATTCTTCTTTTATCCCATGGTCTTGTGCAAATATTTCAGGTGTTCCATTTGAACAGTACACAAGGGCCGCCAGCAATATTGGAAAAGAATTTAAAGATTTTACACACGAAGAGATGGAGAACTATGTCCATGTGTCCGGAGGCGAAATTATTAAAAGAAAAGGTGCTACATTCTATGGGGTAGCAATGTCTGTTGTCAGTCTTTGTGCAATGGTCACTTCTTCTTCTGATTCTATAACGACTGTAACTTCCATGATGCATGGAGAATATGGTGTAACAGGCCTGTGCACAAGTACTTTGACACTGGTTGGCCCTAAAGGTGCACAAGGAAAGCTCGAAGTGGAGCTTAGCAACGAAGAAATTGCAAAATTCCAGGACAGCTCTGACCGTTTAAGGGCAGTTGTCAGGGAATTAGATTTGAAATAGTCAATGAAATTGGAAACTTTTTGTGACGGAATAGTATGATTTATTACAATCTTTTATTTTACCTATTGGAAAAAAAGCTAAAATAGTGTATACTATAGCTGTCATATGGAAAATTCAAGTTGATACTTCCATTTTGCAAGTTGCTACGGTTAAACTTGCAAAAGGACAAAATAAAATACCAGGAGGTTTGTGAAATGGAAACATACGGAATTGAAAAACTGGGTATTATTAACCCAAAAGCAGTTTATCGCAATCTGACACCTGCGCAGCTTACCGAAGCTGCTGTAATTAGAGGTGAGGGTAAATTATCGAATACCGGAGCATTGGTTATTAAAACCGGAAAATACACCGGCCGTTCACCAAAAGATAAATTCATCGTAGATACACCTGCTGTTCATGATGAGATAGCATGGGGAAACGTCAATGTTCCCATTGAGAAAGACAAATTCGATTCCATTAAAGCAAAAGTTGTTGCTTATCTTCAGAATCGAGAGATCTTCCTGTTTGATGGTATGGCCGGAGCTGATCCTGTATGCACCAGAAAGTTTCGAATTGTAAATGAGCTTGCAAGTCAAAATCTTTTCATCCATGATCTTCTAATTCGTCCGACCAAAGAACAGTTGGCCGATTATGGCGAACCTGATTTCACCATTATTGCCGCGCCTGGGTTCAAATGCATACCTGAAGTCGACGGCGTCCATTCAGAGGCTGCGATTCTTGTTGATTATGAACAAAAAATGGTTGTTATTTGCGGAACTCAGTACTCAGGAGAGATTAAGAAATCCGTTTTCTCCGTCATGAACTTCCTGATGCCGAGAGAAGGGGTACTGCCCATGCATTGCTCTGCCAATATGGATCCCGAGACGAAAGAGACAGCTGTGTTCTTCGGCCTGTCCGGGACAGGAAAGACAACCTTGTCGGCAGATCCGAATCGTAAACTGATTGGTGATGATGAACACGGCTGGTCTGACAGAGGGGTTTTTAACTTCGAGGGCGGATGCTATGCAAAGTGTATCGATTTGACCGAGGAGAATGAGCCGGAGATTTATCATTCAATCAAATTTGGAAGTCTTGTAGAAAATGTTGTTATGGATGATGAGACTCGTGAGTTTGATTTTGCAGATGGTTCACTGACAGAGAATACACGGGTCGGATATCCAATCGAGTATATTGATAATGCTCAGATTCCCGGAGTCGGAGGAATCCCGAAGGTGGTTATTTTCCTTACTGCTGATGCGTTTGGTGTTCTTCCCCCAATCTCAAGACTGGATGAGAATGCCGCAATGTATCACTTTGTGACAGGATTCACTTCAAAGCTTGCCGGAACAGAACGAGGCATCACAGAACCGCAGCCCACATTCTCGACGCTGTTTGGAGAACCTTTTATGCCGATGAATCCTTCGGTTTATGCCAATATGCTTGGTGAGAGAATTAAAAAATACAACACTAAGGTATATCTTGTTAATACAGGATGGACCGGAGGCCCTTACGGAGTCGGAAACAGAATGAAACTGAAATATACTCGTGCTATGGTAACCGCAGCACTGAGCGGCGCATTTAATGACGTGGAGTACAAACATGACAAAATCTTTAATGTTGATATTCCACAAACATGCCCGGAAGTTCCAAGTGAGATTATGAATCCTCGTGATACTTGGGAAGACAAATCTGCTTATGATGAGCAGGCAAAGAAACTTGCCGGGATGTTCCAGGACAACTTTGCTAAGAAGTATCCGGATATGCCAAAGAATATTGCAGATGCAGGACCAAAAGCCTGATCTGTTTTACCTTACCAAAAGGCTGAGTTGGATTCATTTCCTTCTCGGCCTTTTGGTTTATTTATTTAACCCTTGTTTTTTTTATTAAAGGCTGTTATAATATTCTCGTGCATAATTATTCACACAATCATGCATATAATGTATAAATATAATAAATGTCAGGATGGAGGATATTATGAAAAATAAAAAGAAACTTACTGCGTTAGCTCTTACAGTGGCTTGTCTTATGTCTCTTGGAGCCTGCGGAAACAGCATACCCGATAATTCCGTGAACAGTATCAAAGACCTGGAATCCGGAAATAAAAAAATCGGCGTTCAGACGGGTACAACAGGAGATACGATTTCAACTTCCGATTATGAGAAGAAAGGTCTGGCAAAAGTTGAGCGATATAACAAGGGAGCTGATGCAGTTCAGTCGCTGAAACAAGGTAAGATTGACTGTGTGATCATCGATACGGAGCCGGCAAAAGTATTCGTTGAAAAAAACAAAGATCTAAAGGTACTGGATGAACCATTTGCAAACGAAGATTACGCGATTGAAATTGATAAATCTAATGGAAAGTTAAAAGAAGAGATCAATGCGGCACTTGCAGAATTAAAAGAGGATGGCACCCTTGATAAGATCAAAAAGAACTATGTGGGAACTGACAGTGAGATAGGAAAAACCCCCTATACATCCCCTGAAAATGTCGATACATCCAAAGGTACATTGATTATGGCTACCAATGCCGAGTTTCCGCCGTATGAATATCATGAAGATAATAAAATAACAGGAATCGACGTAGATATGGCGCAGGCTGTTGCGGACAAAATCGGAAGAAAACTTAAAATTGAAGATATGGATTTCGATTCCGTCACACCTGCTGTCACTTCCGGAAAGGCTGATATTGGGGTTGCCGGTATTTCAGTTACAAAAGACCGTCTGAAAAATGTCGATTTCACGGATAGCTATGCAACCTCAAAGCAAGTTATTATTGTAAGGGGAAAATAATTGGAGATTGAAAATGAGTGTTAAAGAGATGTTTTACACAGACTTTATAGAAGATCAACGTTATAAATATCTGCTTTCAGGACTTGGCAATACTCTTGTCATAACCTTATTTGCAGTTTTGATTGGTATTGTGATAGGTTTTATCGTTGCTGTCGTAAGATCTTCTCATGAGAAACAGGATCACCCTGGCGTGATCTTGAACATTCTCAATGTCATTGCAAAGGTTTATCTGACGGTAATCCGTGGAACCCCTACGGTTGTGCAGCTTCTGATCAGCTATTTCCTGATTTTTACATCGCCGAATGCATCAAAGCTTATGGTTGCAATTTTGACTTTTGGTATTAATTCTGGTGCTTATGTGGCAGAAGTTGTCCGTTCTGGAATCATGTCTGTGAATGAGGGACAGATGGAGGCGGGCAGATCACTGGGTCTGTCTTACACAAAGACAATGCGATTTATCATTATGCCTCAGGCATTTAAGAATGTTTTACCTGCTCTTGCCAATGAATTTATTACCTTATTAAAAGAGACATCTGTCTGTGGATATATTGGAATGATGGATCTTACGAAAGGAGGAGATATCATTCGCAGTGCAACGTACGATGCATTTTTGCCTCTGATCTCTGTTGCGCTTATCTATCTCGTACTTGTTTGTGGCTTAAGTGCTCTTGTCGGTAAACTGGAAAGGAGGCTGCGTACCAGTGAACGTTAATGAAGATGACCTGATTCAGGTCAGAAATCTGAGAAAGAAATTTGGAAAGAATCTGGTTTTGGACGGCATCACAACCGATATTCACAAAGGAGAAGTTGTTGTAATTATCGGCCCTTCCGGTTCTGGAAAATCAACATTTTTAAGATCCATGAACCTTTTGGAGAAACCTACCAGTGGGCAGATATTGTTTGAAGGGGTGGATATCACCGATCCCAAGATTAATATCGATCTTCATCGTCAAAAGATGGGGATGGTTTTCCAGCAGTTTAATCTTTTCCCTCATATGACTGTCAGGAAGAACATCACTCTTTCCCCGGTACAGACAGGAAAACTTTCTCAGGAAGAGGCTGACAAGAAGGCACTGGATCTCTTAAACAGAATCGGTCTGCCGGACAAAGCAGACGCATATCCGGATATGCTCTCAGGAGGCCAGAAACAGCGTATTGCCATTGCACGTGCAATGGCAATGGAACCGGCTGTGATGCTTTTTGATGAACCTACTTCAGCTCTTGATCCTGAGATGGTGGGAGAAGTTCTTGCAATTATGCGTGAACTTGCAAAGTCAGGTATGACTATGGTTGTAGTCACCCATGAGATGAGCTTTGCCAGAGAAGTGGCAAGCCGGATTCTTTTTATTGATAACGGGAAAATACAGGAAGAAAACACTCCGAAAGAATTCTTTGAGCATCCCGAAAATCCCAGGCTTCAAGAATTTTTATCAAAAGTCCTATAGAATAAATAAACAAACTATGAGCATATACTTTGTCAAATTTATTGCAAAGTATGTGCTTTTTTGATACAATACGATATGGAAACAACCCGATTAGGGCGGACTTTGAACTGCAACAACATGAAGGAGAACAAAATGAGTAAAAAACCAACCGTTTTAATGATTTTAGATGGATACGGATTGAATGATAACTGCCGCCATAATGCTGTATGTGAGGCTAAAACACCAGTTATGGATCAGCTGATGAGCCAGTGCCCATATGTGAAGGGACAGGCCAGCGGTCTTGCAGTCGGCCTGCCAGAAGGACAGATGGGAAATTCAGAAGTCGGACATCTGAACATGGGTGCAGGACGTATTGTCTATCAGGAATTGACAAGAATTACGAAGGCAATTGAGGACAATGATTTTTTCAGAAATAAAGAACTTCTTACTGCTGTTCACAATGCAAAAGAACATAATAGTTCTCTCCATCTGATGGGACTTCTCTCCGATGGAGGCGTTCACAGCCATAATACACACTTGTATGCCCTGCTCGAGCTTGCCAAAAGAGAAGGGCTTAAGAATGTTTATGTTCACTGTTTCCTGGACGGACGGGATACTCCTCCGGCTTCAGGGAAAGGATTCATAGAACAACTGCAGCAAAAGATGAAAGAAATCGGAATAGGTGAGATCGGGGTAGTGTCCGGACGCTATTATGCGATGGACCGGGATAATCGCTGGGATCGTGTTGAACTGGCATACCGTGCACTTACCAAAGGTGAAGGTGTGAAAAGCTTTGACGCGGTACAGGCTGTCTCTTCCTCATACAATGATGGAAAGACAGACGAATTTGTTCTGCCGACCGTCATCGAAAAGGAGAATCAGCCGAAAACCCGGATTAAAGACCATGACTCTGTCATCTTTTTTAACTTCCGGCCTGACCGGGCGCGAGAATTGACACGTGCCTTTTGTGATCCCAAATTTCAGGGATTTGAAAGAGAGGAAAAACTGGATCTGACATTTGTCTGCTTTACTGATTATGATGAAACAATTCCGGACAAATACGTTGCATTTAAAAAAGAATTGATTTCCAATACTTTCGGAGAATTTCTTGCAGCCAATCATATGACTCAGGCTCGGATTGCTGAAACTGAAAAATACGCACATGTAACTTTCTTCTTTAATGGCGGAATCGAGGAGCCGGTGAAAGGAGAGGACCGTATTCTGGTGAAGTCTCCAAAAGTTTCCACTTATGATCTTCAGCCTGAGATGAGTGCATATGAGGTCTGCGATAAACTCGTAGATGCAGTTAAATCTCGAAAATATGATGTGATTATCGTAAACTTTGCAAATCCCGATATGGTAGGACATACTGGAATCGAGAATGCTGCGATCAAAGCAATCGAGACCGTTGATGAATGTGTCGGAAAGACCGTTAATGCTGTAAAAGAAGCAGACGGACAGTTATTTATCTGTGCAGATCATGGAAACGCTGAAAAACTTGTCGACGATGAGACAGGTGAGCCTTATACGGCACATACTACAAATCCTGTTCCGTTTATTCTTGTAGGTGCTGATCCTGCGTATACTCTAAAGGAAGGCGGGAAACTGGCAGATATAATACCGACACTGATTGATCTGATGGGGATGGAAAAACCTGCAGAAATGACAGGTGAATCTTTATTGATAAAAAAGGAACCTTGCTTCCGTTAGTATAACCATTTCAAATCTGGTAAATAATAGGGATATAATAAGTAAAACCAGGAGGTAATATTATGTTTCGTTATTTACCTATTCGTAGGGTTTACGCAAGAGAAGTGCTTGATTCCAGGGGGAATCCAACCGTAGAAGTAGAAGTTACTGTAGGAGAAGGGGTCATAGGAATCGATGGATATACAGGAAGGGCGATTGTTCCCTCCGGTGCATCGACTGGAAGATTTGAAGCTGTAGAGCTTCGAGACGGAGAAAAAAGATTTCGAGGACTTGGAACATCAAGGGCTGTAGACAATGTAAATACGAAGTTAGCGGATGCGATACTTGGTGAAAATTCACTGAATCAGGCATACATTGATCAGCTGCTGATCGAAGCTGACGGCACAGCAAATAAAGAACACATTGGTGCGAATGCAATTCTGGGTGTGTCCCTGGCGGTAGCAAGGGCGGCGTCTTTGGCACTGCGTCTGCCGCTTTATCAATATCTTGGCGGCTGCCATACGAGAGATATACCAGTCCCTATGATGAACATCTTAAATGGCGGTCGTCATGCAGATAACACTGTGGATCTTCAGGAGTTTATGATTATGCCTGTAGGAGCCGGCTGTTTTCATGAGGCGCTTGCAATGTGTTCTGAGATTTATCATGAATTGAAAAATCTTCTGAAAGAGAAAAGCCTGTCCACTGCTGTAGGAGATGAAGGTGGGTTTGCACCGGATGTGAAAGATTCTGATGAGATATTGTCCCTCATTATGGAAGCAATAGAACGTTCTGGATATAAGACCAAAGATCAAATCGGTATTGCGATTGATGCGGCGGCAAGCGAACTCTATGATAAAGAACAAAAAGCATATATTTTCCCTGGCGAAAGTAAAATGACTGGAAAAGAAGTAAAGAGAACCTCTGACGAAATGATTGCATACTACAAAACACTTCTTGAAAAGTATCCAATTCTTTCTCTCGAAGATGGATTGGATGAAGATGACTGGGATGGCTGGAAAACACTGACAAAAGAGCTGGGTGATAAAATACAGCTTGTCGGAGATGATCTGTTTGTGACAAATATCAAACGTCTGCGTCTTGGCATAGACCAAGGAGCTGCAAACTCAATTCTGATTAAAGTCAATCAGATTGGAACACTGACAGAGACATTAGATACCGTGGAAATGGCACAGCATGCCGGATATCATACGATCATATCTCATCGATCCGGAGAAACGGAAGATCCCTTTATCGCTGATCTGGCAGTTGCAACCGGTGCCGGACAAATCAAAGCGGGAGCTCCGTGCAGATCAGACAGAAATGCCAAGTATAATCAGCTTCTTCGGATAGAAGAATATCTCGGAAGCGTAGCCAGATTCGATTCACCCTTTTGACCTTGTATTGTCATGTTCCACACAAGATGTTTCCGTAATCCTGCAAACACGCTAATTCTACTCTTGAATTTTTTTTTCGGCTATGGTAAAATGTAGAAAGTTGTTTGTAGGAGGTGTGGACATGGTAATCTTAAGAACTATCTTAACTATCTTATACGTAATAGATTGCATCGCATTGCTTGTCGTTGTTTTGATGCAGGAGGGTAAGCAGCAAGGTCTTGGTGCTATTACAGGTATGGCGGATACTTACTGGAGCAAGAATAAAGGGCGTTCCGCTGAAGGGACATTGATTAAGATGACAAAACTGATGGCATTTGTATTTATTGTGTTATCAATTGTTTTGAATTTGAACTTTTAGACTTATCAGACTGTTGCATACTTGGCAACAGTCTTTTTCAATAAACGAGGTATATTAATTTTGTCAAAGAAAAAAACAGACAAAGTAAGTAAAGATAAAAAGAAATATATATTCCATGTCATTAGCTCGAAAAACTATGTTCCAATGAAAACAAAGGAAATGGCTTCTCTGCTTGGCATTCCCAAAAACAAGAGAGATGAACTGCAGCTGATCCTTGATTCACTGGAAGCGGATAAGCAGATTATCCAGATTCATGGGAGCAGATACAAAAAAAAGAAGAATAAATCTCACGATAATTTTGATGAATCCGACAGGATAACCGGAACATTCATCAGCAATCCCAAGGGGTTTGGATTTGTAGAACGTAAAGATTCTGATGAAGATGATGTGTTTATTGCGGCCCCTTATACAGGAGATGCCTTCCATATGGATGAAGTAGAAGTTTCCCTGCTGCCACGACAACAGGGGAACCGTCAGGAGGGCAGAATCTTAAAGGTATTGGCTCACAATATTCATGAAATAGTCGGTACATTTGAGAGAAGCAGCTCCTTTGGATTTGTGATTGCCGATAATAAAAAAATATCGAATGATATTTTTATCCCGAAAGAATTTATCAACAGTGCCGTTACCGGTGATAAAGTGATCGTAGAGCTTACCCGTTACGGCGGAGATCGAAAAAACCCGGAAGGAAGGGTAAAAGAGGTATTGGGAATGGCTGATGCTCCTGGTATAGATGTTCTTTCTGTCGCAAAAGCTTATGATATTCCCATGACATTTCCACCAAAGGTGATCAGCCAGGCTGAGCGCCAGGCTGATCATGTGCAGGAAGGGGATTTTAATGGACGTACAGATCTCAGGGAGTGGACGATGGTTACAATTGATGGGGAGGATGCCAAGGATCTCGACGATGCGGTATCACTTAGCAGGGATGAGGGCCTTTATAAACTAGGTGTTCATATCGCCGATGTCAGTAATTATGTTCAGGATGGCAGTTCCCTCGACCGTGAAGCTTTAAAAAGGGGAACCAGTGTCTATCTGGTGGATCGTGTGATTCCTATGCTTCCGAAGAGGCTGTCGAATGGCATCTGTTCCTTGAATCAGGGAGAGGACAGACTTGCTCTTTCCTGCCTTATGTGGATCGATTCAAAAGGAAATACGGTAAAGCATAAAATTGAAGAGACAGTGATTCGTGTAAACCGCAGGATGACCTATACCAATGTGTATAAAATTCTGGAAAAAACTGATGATAAGGTTCTTGCTGAGTACGGGGAACTGATCCCGATGCTTGAGATGATGAGGGAACTGTCGGATATTCTGCGAAACTCCAGGAGGAAACGTGGTTCGATCGATTTTGATTTTCCAGAGAGCAAGATTATATTGAACGAACTTGGAAGACCAGTCGATATCAGACCGAGTGAAAGCAATTCTGCCACAAAACTAATCGAAGATTTTATGCTTCAGGCGAATGAAACCGTGGCAAAAGAGTATGAAAACCGTAAAATTCCTTTTTTATACCGTACACATGAGAATCCGGATATGGAGAAGATGGAAGGCGTCTTAAGTTTCCTCAGAAAACAGGGGATTCAGGTTACTAAAAGCAAGGAGGAAATCACCCCGAAGGAAATTCAGCAAATCATCTCACAGATCGAAGGATCACCGAAAGAATCACTGATTAGTATGTTGCTGCTGCGATCAATGAAACAGGCAAGATATTCCGTGGAATGCAAGGGGCATTTTGGATTGGCAGCGAATTATTATTGTCATTTCACTTCACCGATTCGCCGTTATCCAGATCTTCAGATTCATCGAATTATTAAAGATGATCTGCGCGGAAGGCTGAATGACCAAAAAAAAGGTTACTATGTATCTATATTAGATGATGTGGCGAAACAAACTTCTGCGACAGAAAGAAGAGCGGAAGAAGCTGAACGTGAGACCGATAAGATGAAGATGGCAGAGTATATGAGCGAACATAAAGATGAGGTGTTCGAGGGAACTGTTTCAGGTGTCACAGGTTGGGGGTTTTATGTACAGCTTCCTAATACTGTGGAGGGTCTGGTTCATGTTAACAGCCTGTTAGATGATTATTATGATTTTGACGAAGAAGATCACCAGCTGACAGGCCGGGATTTTAACCGTACCTTTCGTCTCGGCGACAAGGTGAAAGTTATGGTTGCCGATACGGACATTATGAATAAGACGATCGATTTTATACTTTTTGACAAAGGTTATGGGAGAAGATAGAAGAAGATGAGTAAAGAAAAGAATAAGGGGACATTGATTGCAAACAATAAAAAAGCCTATCATGACTTTTTTATCGAGGAGACCTATGAGGCTGGAATCGCATTACATGGCACGGAGGTGAAATCTATGCGCATGGGTAAATGTTCAATCAAAGAGTCATTTATCCGCATTGATCAGGGAGAAATGTATATCTATGGAATGCATATCAGTCCTTATGAAAAAGGGAATATTTTTAACAAAGATCCACTGCGCATCAGAAAGCTTTTGATGCACAAAAGCGAGATCATGAAATTATCAGGTAAACTTGCAGAAAAGGGGTATACCCTTGTGCCACTTCGGGTATACTTTAAAGATTCCCTGGTAAAGATTCAGGTCGGTCTTGCGAAAGGGAAGAAACTCTATGACAAACGTCAGGACATTGCAAAAAAAGATATGCGAAGAGAGGCAGAGCGCAGCTTCAAGGTGAAAAACCTGTATTAAGCGCACTATTGCTTTTTGAACCAGATTATGTTATGCTTATGATGTTAAAATTTCTATTCGGGCTTGTACTGGTTTCGACGGGGGTTTTAAAGTTTGGGAAGCCATCCGC
>ENA-UOOI01002251-UOOI01002251.1-fermentation-metagenome-genome-assembly--contig:-NODE-2251-length-17333-cov-28.860516_pt1 | contig 17333 bp, 12 predicted proteins | sample MGYA00245779_ERZ724027 | MGnify/ENA primary metagenome ERZ724027 (study PRJEB28704, sample SAMN03018318) | fermentation metagenome | biome: anthropogenic terrestrial biome; feature: soil...
GCATTACGGTATTCCCTGCTGATTCCGATCACATAGATGGCGCATCCCGTCAGATATACCATCCCTCCGGCAAAGACCTGTATAACCAGCAGCAAAAGGGTATTCACCGGTAGTCTGCCAAGAAAATAAGTTACTGCAAATTCAAAAATTCCGCATAGGAAAAAAGGGCGAAGCACCTTAACAAGCATACGAAAATTATAGAACTGCCGGATATGATACAGCTGGTAAACACATACCGCAAGCTCTGCTCCAAATGTGCCGATTACCGCGCCGGAGGCACCGTAGGGCGGAATCAATACCAGATTAAGGGCAATGTTCGTAATCGCTCCCAAAAACACTGCTCGGATATAAACAGGTTCCCTATGAAAGGGAATCAGATATTGTGTCTGTACCACATTCGCAATGCTCATCGGAATCATAACCATGGCAAGCTCCATCGTTAGCAGGACTGCCGGGGTATATTCCGAACCCAAAAACCATGGAATAAAGTTCGGGGCAATACCGGCAATACCAAAGCAGAGCGCACAGCAGATAAAGCTGTTAAAACGGATCGAGCTTTTCATCTTCTGTATGCCCTCCTCGATATGATGATTCGCTACCAAATTCGAGATTCTTGGCAGCATAACGGTATCCAGTGCGGATAAAAGCCCCTTTGGCAGGTTTATGATATTTTCTGCATACACATAGAATGCAACAACGGCGGTGCTCTTCACGATAACACCCAGCATGATCTTATCCATCCAATTATAGATACTGAGTGCGAACAGGGGAAGGAACAGCTTCATATTCGGTACAATATGACAAACGATATCTTCTTTCTTAAGCGGTACCCATTTTACCTGCTTTCGCAAAAACGGCAGCAGCTGCACCTGCTCGAATAGAAAGCTAACCGACATGACACAGATGTACACCCAGAGATCCTTCTCCGAATGCACAAAGGTAAAAACAAGCAATATAATGAGCGCTCTGGAAATCAGGCTTCGTATCATGGTGAGGCGGAATTTTTCCATACCATAGAAAAACCAACTGACATCAAAAAGTACGGACGCTGCATATATCAGCTGCATCCAATACACTCTCCGGTCCTCCCAAAAGACAGTCCGTATGAGCAGGAGAAAAACCAGTATGGAGAGCAGGGAGGTAATCACCTGCATGATGTAGATCCCCCAGAATACCCTGCTCCGTTTTTCCACATCCTCCCTGCAGGCAGCAATGCTCCGGTTGCCGTAGTTATCCAGACCCAGCTTGCCAAACATGATAAAGTAACAGGCGACGGTACTGGAAAATGAATAAATACCGACCTGCTCCGCCCCAAGCACACGGGCTACATAGGGTGTGACCACCAAAGGCAGAATGCAGATAGACAAACGGTATATGACATTATAGATATAATTTTTCTTTTCCTCTTTGCCCACCCGCATCATCTCCTTTCATTTAACGAGCCTCTTCCTCCACCCCCGCCTGTATTATAAGCTCCGTATGTTTCTCAAAAGCCGTCGGCGAAATGGTGATATCTCCGGTTAATATGACTGCTTTTCTCAAGGAACTGCATTTTGCAAATGCCTGATGGTTAATGGACAGCACCTTCTTCGGAATCTTGATTCGTTTCAGACTGGAGCATCCGTAAAAGGTACGCTCATTAATATGTTCGATCTGATCCGGAAGTTGAAAATATGCCAAGGATTCACAGCACATAAAAGCACATTTTCCGATGCTCTTGACTGTATCGATCTGTGGAAACGCTGCTGTCTCAAGCCTCCTGCAATAGGCAAAAGCATAGCTTCCCAGGGTCTTCACCTGTCCTGTCAGGAGACTTTTCTTCAACCGGACACAGCCCAGAAAGACACCGTTTTCTATTGTTTCCAACATGCTGTCAGCGCCAAATTCAACGACCGTAAGACCGGAGCAGCCGGCAAAGCTATCGCACGATAGCTTTACGAGCGCGGTCGGAAAAACACGGCTGGCCTTCTCCTCTCCATGGTGCATATGGGTGAAGAGCATCTGCTTTAAGGAGCAACATTCAAAAAAAGCACCCCTTCCGATCCGAACGACACCGGACGGCAGTACCAGAGTTTCCAGTGCACTGCAGCCGGCGAAAGCAAACGCACCGAGTTTGCCCAGGCGGCTTCCCTCTTCTATAGTAACCCGGCGCAGCCTTCTGCATTTCTGAAAGGCATGTGCCTGAATCTCAAGCACTGTATTGGGTATTTCGACGGAAACCAACCGGTCACAGCCATAGAACATCCCCTTTTTAATAACAGTGACATACTCCGGAATTACAATGCTCTGCAGTTTAAGATCAAATGCATAATCCAAAGAGCTCCGCTCGTTATACTGCCGGGCAGAGGAAAAAATGACAGGCTTTTCCTCCGTCTGTGCTGCTTCCGTCACCGGTCTTAAGCCTTTGATTCCTGCAAACTTTCCCCGCCGCATTAGCCGGATATCCCGACGGATTCGAAGCCCCTCCAGGCATAGGGAAAACGTTCTGCAGAACCATTTTACCATATAGCCGGCCATCTGATAGATTCTCCTGAACAGCTTAAAGATCGTATGTCCCGGTGCCTTAATAAAATAGAAAAAGGCGTAGATAAGATAATTCAGCCAGAGATAATTCAGCCTGGCAAGATGCATCATCCGCTCATAGAATCTTAGCGTCATACGTCTATTTACTAAAAAAAGCTCCATATATTTGTTTCGAAGATACTGGCTATCCTTGAAATTATTCCAATCATAATCTTCATCCTCCGGCGTAATACAGCATTCACATAAGGAAACCGGCAGAAGCAGAACCTTATTTTTCCTGCTGAGCCGAAGCAGCATATCTCCGTCACAAAAATTAATAAACTTCTCGTCAAAGCCGCCTTCTTCCATTAGAGCGGACCTCCGGTACAGAACTTGGGCAGACATTTTCGCCGGATTATCCAGTACCCATTTTGAAGCATCCGAGGTCATATGCCCGGCCAGAGGCTCAACTGCAACCTGTGCCCTTCGCTTATCAACCAGCACACCATTGCTGCAGGAAGCCGCCGCCTCCCGTTCTTCTTTAAGCTGTTCTATCTGCAGGAGCACCTTTGCAGAATCCCAGGTATCCTTGCTGCTTAAGTATGCAATATATTCCCCCTCCATATAGGAAAGCGCAAGATTGCGAATCCCGGCAATGGACAGCATCGGATCCACCTTCCGATAATCCACCTCCGGATACTCCGCCAAATCCTCCTGCAGGCCAAGACTGTATATGCTGTTCGGCTCATTTGCATCCAGCACAAGTGCCCTGACCGGCGAATAGATCTGATTCCGAATACTGTCCAATGCATGCATCGTGCTTAAAGAGGTATTCTTTCTTGCAATTAAAACAACACTTAATAATGAATTCTCCATCGTATTTCCTTTTCCTATCAACGAACCGTAATAAAACAACCGAGACTGTACATGCCCCGGTAATCAGCAGCAGAAAAGGTATCTGCCAGCCGGATCGGCTGCTGTGACTGGGAATCGTAGATGCCAAAGCACAGGATATAATTGCTCTGCCTCCAGTCTCCGGCCGTAAGCACTGTCTCTATCTTCACTCTATCCTTCGGCATCCACATGCGGGTATCGGTGTCCGCCTCATACTCATACACCTCCGAACCAGATGCGGTGCGGACGGCAAATTTAACCTGAAACCTATGATAGCAGGGGGCAAAGCCCGTATTACAAATCGTAACCGCAGCTTTCAAATCACCGCTTCTATCCGGGATAGCCGACAGATCCGCATCCACAACGGCAAAACGGTAACCCAGATGGGCTGTGATATAATCATAGGCAGATCTCTCCTTCCACGGAGCACGATTCGAACCGGATCGGTTTGTTTTCCACTTGTTTAAGACCTGCTCATCATAACCGCAATGCAGATAGGAAACTCTCATTGCCTTCAAAGCCGCAATGGCCGCTGTTCCATTGTTATAGCTGCAATCATGAATGACTTCACCGCCATTCGAAACATATCTGCATAATTTATTCTGAAATGCAAGCTCATCCTCACGCACCCACTTATCACCGTAGGCCGCGGACGAAACGGCACGGATCTTTCCGTAGGTGCCATAATCATCCTCGGAAGCCATCATCCCGTCATTGAACAGAGAAAACCTTGCCATTTGAATCCCTGTAAAGGCTGCCTCCGCATCCAGCGGCTGATGCGTTTTGAACAGCATCCGCCAAAAGCTCGGACAGCGGAGTGCGATCTGCGTTTCTTCTCCGGAACATTCATACAGCTGCTTTGCCAGACTTGTCATATTGCGGTCACTTAGATAGCGGGAGCTGTGCATCTCTCCCCAGCTACCGATAAAAAGCCCCTGCAAAATGTAAATATTCTTCGTATACTCTTTCAGGAGCGGGGACAGCCGGCTCATATGATTCAAGATAATGGCAATATCCTTTGGTTCATTTAAGATCCCTTTCCCCTCCCAGTCATACACAAAACGCACGATCATCTGCTTCTGATGCGCTGTAAAATGCCGGAAGATCCGCCTTACGATCTGAAGGGCTGCCTCTGTGACCGGTGCCTCATGAAAGGTGTGAAGATTGATCTCCACAAGGCAGAGCTGCTGATCTCTATGAACCCGAACATTTTCGATCACTTCCCCATCCGGCTGCATCCTGTCCTGATCCGCATAAAACCGATAAAGAGTATACCATCCGCAATATGGGTTATATAATGCCTCCGCTCTTTCCGTTCTTGGAAACGGTATCCATTTTATTTTAGAAACTCCGCCATTTCGTAACATAATCAAACCTTTCGCACTTATTTCTGTAATCCGCTTTTTATCCGTATCACAACCGACCAGATGCTCAGCGGCATAATCAGCATATAGGTCATCTGCCTGATCAGCCCGCTATGCATGCTGACACCTGCGATTCTTTCATGCATGACCGATGCGGTCTCCACAACACGAAATCCTAACAGCAGCATCTGGATTATCATATTGGCATCCGGGTAATAGTAATCGAAATTGCCAAAGTTCGAATAATATGTAAATGCCCTTCTGCTTAAACCCTGCAGACCTGAGGTGGGATCCGTGATGGTTTTGCCTGTTGTCTTTTTAATCATCCAGGAATATAACCCAAGGGAGAATTTCTTTAATCCGGATACTTTAAAGGATTGACTCCCCTCAACGAAACGGGATCCGATAACAATATCGGGCAAATTGCCCTCTGCATCCGGTGTTGTCAGGCATTGGTAGATATGAGCAATATTCGAGGTATTATGCTGCCCGTCCGCATCTATCTGAATCACATAATCATACCCCCAGCGAACGGCATATTTGTAGCCTACCTGGAGAGCAGAGCCATAGCCCAGATTAAATACATGAGTAACCACAGTAACATCAAAGGTTTTAGCAATATAACCGGTCTGATCCATAGAAGCATCATTTACCACCAGAATATCGGCAAAACTTTGTATCCCCGGCGTACAGAGATTTTTAAATAAAGCCGCCATATTCGCCTCTTCGTTAAATGCAGGAACTATAATCAGTACTTTTTTCATATTCATCCCATGCCTTTCCTTAAAATCTGCTAACAACATGCATGAAATTGAGGGTTTTTCATGCTTTGCAGTGCTCACTTCCCTCATCAAGTAATGCCAGCATGCTTTCTAAATCTGCCGGGAAATCCATTTTTTTCTCCAGCACATGTTCTGCATAATCCTTCCGTAATTCCGGATCATCAAGGATCCGCTCCAGCTCACGCACTAAATTTTCTATATCCAGTGTCAGCAGGAGTCCATCGTATCCTGATTCTATCTGCTCCCGATTACCGGTACAATCGGAGGCAACGATTACCTTTCCTAATATCTGCGCCTCCTCGATTGCAATACTTTTTCCCTCAAAGCGGGTCGCATGCACATAGATGTCCGCCTGCTTCATATAAGGGTAGGGATTGTCTCTGGCACCCATCAGGATAAAGTTTTCCTCCACTTGATACTTCTTAATTAGCATTTCCAGATTACGCCTTTCCATACCCTCCCCGATGACATACCAGCGCACAGGATAGCCGTCCTGCCGCAGCTTCGCTAATGCCTCGATGGCGATATCATAGCCCTTCTGATAATGCAGACGCCCAACCGTTACCAGCCGGATTCCGTCAAATCCATCCGTGAAGCCGGTTCCCGATTCTGCTTTCCGAAGAATCCCTTCCCGGTCCAGCAGGTTCCGAAACAGCCTTACCTTATCTCGATACTGCGGATAAACCTCGCAGAACCTCTCCCCCACCTCATTGGAAACAACAAATATTTTCTCCATTCCACGGTAGCAGTCCCGGTCCATCCGCGGCGTATAGCCTGCCTTCGGATAATCGATATGGACAAATGCCGCCTTATGAGAAGCCTCTACCTTATCTGCCAGATAGTAGGTTGCCGCTCCTTCAATATAGGCCACTGCCAGATCATAGGGCTCTTTTCTGCCCGGACGTCCTGTGGCAAGAAGCCTCCACAAGAGCTTGTCATACTGCAGCTTTCTGCCGGAGGATTTCTGTTCTTTTATATTTCTTACCATATAGCCAAGCATTCGAAATCCCATCAGCCTGTAAAAATAAGAATACAGGACCGATCCGGCAATCCAAAGATGCCCGGGAAAAGAAAGGACAGAGCTCCGGCAGATATGCTTGTTTAAGATATGCACCCGTTTTGGCACCCGGCGAAAGAGTTCTCCACAGGGAATGATCGCATAAAGGGAGAGATCATATTCCCCCGTGGAAGCCAGCTTATGAAGCAGCTGGATCAGGGCAGTCTCCGCACCGGCCTGTCCCATGGTATTCATAATAAACAACAGCTTTTTCATTCTTAACCCTCATTCCCGCGCATCCTTTCTTCGTGCCGAAAGGATTTCTGCTGATACATAGAAAACTTTTTTCAACCTTTCTCCTGCTTTTCATTGCTCTCCTCCGCGATATCCAGGCTATCCGGCTTTAATAGCTTTCTCAGATGGCTGTTCTCCTCATTTAGCAGAGATACCTGCATGGCAAGCTCCTGTACGCGTGCGGATAATTCGGCATTTGCCTTATAACAGCTAAAGATTCCATAGGTTGCAAGCACGATGGCGATTGCAAATATGATGGACGGCGGATATTCCACTTTGAACTGATCGGAAATAAAATATACCAGCTGGGGAATCAGACCAAACAGAATAATGATAAATCCTCCCGCAATCCAGAACAAGCTTTGCTTTTCCGTCATCTTCCGGACAATACTGGCCCTTCTTGCCATAAAAATCAGTACGACACCCGATAGGCAAATGAAAACACGAAGAATAACAGACATAAAACCCCTCCTTTATTTTGCTTTTATCAATGCAGTTTTTTTCTTATATACATTATAGACATCCGGTGCCGGCATATCGGCGTTAACCTGCTTTAGAACTGTGCCCCGGCAGAAAACATGGGTATCCATATTTTTCTCGATCCAGCGCAGTCTAAAGTAAGAGAAGGAAAATGTCAAAAAGGATGCCGCCGTAAATCCCACGCCATACCAGATAGGCGGCAGATGTACCGCCATCAAAGAGCCGGCAAAGGAAACACCCGCATAGATCACGCCATTTATCAACGCACCGGTCAAATCATCAAAATAGTACAGAAACAGCATCTCCGAATACATCAGAAAGGAAATAAAATATCCTACTGCCAGCTGCGGGTAGATCTCTATAATCATGCCGGCAAATCCCACAATCGGAAGGATAACTATGGCAAGGAAGAAAATCACCACCGAAACGATGAACTGCATATGTGCAAGCGACAGAATCTGGGAGGAAAGCCCGCGAAACATCCTCTTCTTGGCCTTCTCAATGCTGTCCAGCTTACCTCCGATTACAGCTTCCGTATAGTCCTTATATCTTTCATGAAAATGCATCTCCACGCGGGAAATAAACAATACACTCGCAGAAATATTCGTAAACATGGCAAGGCAGGAGGCCATATCATAGGACTGGTTACAGACATACGTATCCCGTACCACCAGATGCCACGGCTGCGCCCAGAATACAAAATTGTGGATAAACAGCCCCAGCGTATATAAAAAGTTCGAGGCAATCAGTTTCCAGTAAACTCTGAAATAGTGCAGAACATCCTGATATCTCCGGCTGTTCTTCGGAAAATACCGCAGCACATTAGCAAGCTCCAAGGCCGCAATCAGCAAAAATCCAATTGACAGAGCCAGCAGCATACTGTAGGTCACCGAAAACCGGCAGAGAAACCGGAAGATCACGGACAACAGAAACGTGATTGCCATAGAAACGATAAAATACATCGTAATCTTCTTATATTGCTTGAGGATGGAGTTGTACACCATCGTCGAAAAGGTCAGCACCAGTCCTAAAAAAGCCATATAGGTCGTAAATACATAGTATACCGCTACGTGACCGGCCAGAATCTCATAGATATAAAAAGGAATCGCTACTGCAGAGGCAAAGGTCAGATTCGCGATCGTTCCTACATAAATACAAGGCCGGATATCCTCATACCGCTGCTCATAGATGCGGTCCGTCTGGAATTTTGAAAGCACCGAGTTAAACGGGGAGGAGGTCAGCAGGGAAAAGATAAAAATATACAGGATGCTGCAGGAAAAAGTCTCCCTTTCCAGATATGCCACTTCATCAAATCCCAATACCCGGAACATTCCGAATAGACACCCGATGACCACCAGCATCGGTGCAATTGTATATACAAAACTAAAACCGATGCCATAAAGTGATGCCGTCACCGTATGCTTGTCAAATATCCGATTCAATTGAATGCCGATCCCTGCCATAGCCTAACCTCTCCTTTCTATCTAACTTCAACAATTGCAAAACTCTTCAACAAAATTAATTGTATGGTTATACAACATCACCCATCTTCGCTAGTGTTTTATAGATATTTCGATAGGTTTCTTCCATATACACGCTTCTATACTTCGCCATAAGACGGCGATATCCGTTCCTGCCCATCTGCCTTGCCAGGTCGGGATGGTTGGCAAGCTTCAGGATGGCATTGGAAATCTCGGAAATATTCATGATTGACACGACGATTCCTGCATCCCCATAGGAATCATTCTCTCCGTAAATCAGACCACGGCAGTTTCCCACATTCGTTGCAATACAGGGCTTCTTCGCTGCAAAGCCCTCCAGAATCGTAAGCGGCTGACCTTCACTGATACTGGTAAGAATGGTCATGTCCATTTTGCCGATATAATCCGCCGTACGGATGCTGCCGGTAAATACGATATTTTTCGCTTGCAAAACTCTTACCAGCTCATGGCAGTCCGCTGCATATTCCGGATTCTCATCCTCCGGTCCCATAATCCACAGCTTCAACCTTGGCTGCTTCTTATGGGCGTAATAAAATGCGTTAATCAGGGTCTTTACATCCTTGATCGGCGTTACGCGAAGAATTGCACCCACATTAATATAGGGATCCTCCGGCTCTTTCCAGGGAATACTTTCGAACCGCCCGGTATCAATCCCATTTGGCGTAACGATTGCCTTCTCCTTCGGGCAGCCAAGCTCTATCTGGAGGGATTGCGCCTGCTGGAAAAGCGAAGTCACCAGGTCCGCGAAATAATAGGCGCACTGGGACATCTTCCGAAACTGTTCGATCCAGATGGACTTGTAGATACCCTGAACCCATTTTGCCTTGATGATCTCTTCCTCCCGTTCCCGGGTATAGATTCCATGTTCACTGACGAGCAGCCTGGCATTCGGATATAAGGTTAGCGCCTTGCTGCCGATAATCCCCGCATATCCGGTTGATACACAATGATAAATGTCCGCCTTCGGCGGCATGCATTTTAATGCAAAGAAGAGGGGCAGATAGATTGAACGCAGGGTCCACAAAAAATCAGAAAAGGTAATGTCGGAAAATCGGAGGGTATAATAGTCCTTTGTAATTTTTAAAAATTCCGGACCCATCAGAAGGTTGTTGACCGAGACATTTTTCCGGTTAAATATACGAAATACCGTTATCCAGTCTACCTCTTCCCCAAGAATAAGGCTGCGCAGTGCCTCCACTTCCTTTTTCTTAAGATGTACCCGGTTTTTTCTGATCCTATGATTGCCGACCCAGTCCACATCCTGCAGATAAACCTCATGTATTTCTGTCAAATTATCCGGGAGCTCATAAGCAAATTTGCCGCTGATACTCCGGTCTGCTATGATGGCAATAAGATTGAATTCAATATTGGGGAATAATTTAATGATACTGTGAATCCAGCTGGATACACCACCGACCACATAGGGGTAGCAGCCCTCCGCTATCATACAAACTTTCATTCCAATAACCGTACCTTTCTTTTGTCCTATTTCGCGTTACCCGGTATCGCCCCGCTACTCTACGGATTATCCACTATTACCCCATTGTTCTCAATATTATCCGATATTGCCCCATTGTTCTCCGGATTACTTGGTATGGTCTTATGATTCTTCGGCTTCTTAAGAATAAGCTCCTCGCTGATATGAATCCTTACATTCTCTGCTGTTGCCCGGATCAGGTATGCGGTATCCGAGATCTTCTCTGCCGTCCCATTCTCTACATGATCGATACGCCCTGATTGGGTGAATAGCAGGAAATATGCTTCCTCATCAAAATGATCCAGAGAAATATCAATATGATTCTCATCATATTCATAGGTATAATCTAGCGCCAGAAAACGCCGGACCCGATTCTCCATTTCATAAATCGATACCATATCCAATGCGGAGAAATCTTTATAATAAGTATCCCCCTTGGACCATTTCAGGCTCAGGTAATTCCACTCATCAAAGCTGTCCTCCGGGTAAATGACACGCCCGATATCCATCTTCATATTACACATGCCAAGTGCATTTTCAACACAGATCATCTGCAGATCATCCATAGTCTCATGCCGGGTTCCACGAAGATTAAACTTTACCGATAGTACCTGATCATCCAAAAAGCGGACCAGCGCATCGCCCTTACGATAGTCCGACATAACAAGACTGATATTTTTCAGGAAATCCTGATGCAGGCTTCTTTGCACTTCTTCGGTATGAAAATCCGCTGTATACAATGCGGTAAAATCATATTCTGGCAGATACCTTTGATAAAAGGATGCATTTTGATCAATGATGTCCTGCAGGCCGGCATCTGACACCTGTCCAAGGGAAAGTCCCATACTGCCGGGGAGCTTATCGATCTCCCGCAGATAAAAGCTCAGATAATCCTCCTTGGGACCGACGCCGTCGAGATAATCCAGCTGCGAAGCGGCAAAAAAGCTGTAGGAACCGCCGTAATTTTTTAAGATCTGTATGATGTTCGGCCACAGGATATCTCTGGCAACGGCTTCCGAGCTCCGGCTGTAACGCTTCTGTACCGCCTCTTTATTTTCATCCGAAAAATAAGGGTAATCGATCAGTGAGATCGTCTGTGCATTTACAATCGGATACAGATAGCATTCCTCCTGCCGGGCCATAAACCCAGTCAGCACACCAAGCATAGACATCCCATCAAAAATGTCTGTATTCACAGCGAATACTAACGATTTATCCGTCACCGTTCTCCATAGCAGTGGTGGAAGTTCCCGGTCTTCTATACCAAGCTCCTTCTGGTGATTCAATATGCCGACCGCATATACCTCATATCCTGCCCGAAGAGAATAATACGGCACATGGATTTTCGTATCATCCTCATCACCGAAATAATCACCTTGCCGGTATATCCGTTCCTTACTGAGCATGAAATCTGAAAATATCTTAATGCCATCCGCCGTCACATCTTCCATTACCCCTGCCCGGATACCAAAAAAAGCAGCCAAATTCCTGTCTAAAGTGATCTCTTTATAATCGGGAAGCCGCGTAAAAATCATGGTGATTCCCAAATCTGCATAAGCGTATAGGCGCTCGGAATCTACCGATGTAATGTTATAATCGCCAAATAGTGCGATGTCATAGCCTGCCATCTCCTCCGCATCCGGCCATGCAGGATAGATCTTATACAGGTATTTATGATAGACACACCACTCGGTAAGAAGCTGTGAAATCGTATCCCCGGTATCCTTAGACAGAATAGCAGCCTGCAGCTTCTGCTCCGGATGAAGGATCGTTCTGCCTGTCCCAGAATTGGAGGAAGCTGCCGTATCCAGGTTCAGAGAATCTGCCGTTATGGTATCCTGGGAGTAAATAGCAGCCCGCTCCTCCATCTGGCGGTTCGTAGCAGTATCCGACAGAAGATTCAAGGATACCCCCGCAAACATGAACATCACAAACACCGTTACCATCAGTATTACAATTGTAAAATAATTGCGTATTGAAACCATGATTCCTTTTCTCTCTTATAAAATAATATTATTTGAGGATCAAAAGCCTTTCCAACAAATCGTCTTCTTCAATTTGCAAAAATCAAGGAAAAGCTTGAGTAATAGGAAACAATATTTCATATTACTTGTCAATGTATAAATTGTGCAAATTGATGAAGTTAGTTTCCACCGTAGAGCCGAAACAGACTCAGAATCTCTTCATCCACAAGAATATCCGAATTCTTCAGTTCATTCAGGCAATCGAAGAAAGCGGTCTGATTCTTCTGTTCAAAATATAAATGCAGATTAGCTTTAAATGAGTCCAGCATATAAGGCCGGTAGGTTCCTGCTCTGGTAACCCATTTATCCGCCATGTTATAGTCCTTGACCGAAAGGAACAGATCTGTCATCCACAAATAATGGGTTGCCGTCATATACCATAGATTATGGGTAAACAGATTCTCTGCAACATTATCCAAAATATAGATATAGGACTTCTGCTCCACATTGTTCATTATTTTCAGATTAAGAATATCATGAATGTATTCGAGAGTAAGCAGATTTATCTCGACATCCTCCGGATTCTTCTGCATTTGCCAGATCATGTTCTGCGCTGTTAAGCGGCATTCCGATAAGGCATCCAGGATAATTGAGGCCGCATAATGGGATGTTTCCGTATCCTTGCTGTTCATGGCAACCGCAATACTGGAAATTGTTCTTTTGGCGTTACCTCGCAGGGTATCCAGAAGCAGTCTCCGAAGACTGGTCGTATCCGAAACCGCCATGGCATCCTGAATCGGTACATAATTCATCTCCGTCTCCTTATCCGGAGGCAGGATCAGCTTCTCACGCTCCTGACTGAAGCTTACATCACTCATATCCACATTCTTTTTTCGGTTCAAATAGCTGATAAAGCGGCCCAGCAAGAGATATAAGAGTCCAAAAAACGGTACAATAAAAAGGAACCAGGACAGCATAAATACCGTACTGCGCTGCTCCTTTTTCTGAAAGAAAGCTGCAATAAACACGATCAACACAATCAGATAATTTCCTGCTAAAATCGCCAGAACAGACCATAGTCCTATTGTATCCATATCCGTTAAAGCTCCTTTTCCAAATAAGTCTTGATGTTCTTCTCCTCGAGACGTTTTCTGGCATGGATGGATTCATTTTCATTGGTATTCGTCAGTAAAACCGCCAGATCACCGTCTGCCATGCTGCCCACATAATCCGTCTCCCGTAGCAGAGACCTGATGATATCATTTAGTTCTTTTAGCGGCAGAGAGCCGCGCTCAATATAGAAAACACTTAGCTCCGCATATCCTTTCTCTGCGGCATGCCGGTAAACCTCCCACATTTCCCTGAATGCAGCTTCCTGAAGAATTGCCGTATCCGGAATAAAGCGGCGGTAAGCCAAAGCGTCCAGATAGTCTGCGTCTCTTACGACACCGGAATAAACCAGAGCACCGACAATCGTCAGAAGATTAGCCTGGTATAAGGTCATCCGTTCATAAGGAATATCCCATAGGAAAATAACAATTCTCATATTACCTTTATCATCAAAAAGAGCACTCGCCATCATCGGCAGTGTGCCATCCAGGGAGCGGTTGATATATACCTGCCTGCTATTTAGAACATCAAAAATCACTTTATAATGATTCATAGGAATTGACTTACCAAGGGAACGCGCCTTTTCGCTGGAAGCCGATGCCAGACGGCAATACTCCCGGTTCGACACCAGGTAGATAGAAACATCCGGTGTTTCCATAATTTCCGAAATCGTATCCAGTGCGGCGAACAACACTTCACCGGTCGCAGCCTTATCAAGCCTTGACGTAATCTCATAGATTCGTCCGATGCTCTCCGTACTGCTGATGATCTTCTCTGCAAAATAATTCTTGATCTTCATGTTGCTGGAATTGATTGCCGTAATATCACCGAGCCGTTCGGTAAGGAAATCGATTCGATCATTTTTATCTTCCTCCATCTCGCGGAACTTATCCTTTAAATGCCCTGCCGCCAGCCCCACAATAAAGATCTGGGCGATCCATATATAAGTGTTGATATCAATTAATAAAGAAAGTCCGGAGGAGGTATACATCTGCCGGAAGCTATATCCGATCACACTGAGCAGAGAAGCAAATATAGCCTGCTGCCTGCCATGCACTACCGCAAATAGCAGAACATACAGCAGATAGAAATTAATGCCATTAAAATAGGCGCTGCCTACCGCACGGTTGTTCAGCATAAAAAACGGAACAAAGAACAGCAGGCATTCAAGAAAAGGAAAAACCTTTTGAAACAGCCGGCGGATCCGCTTTCCAATGCCTTCCCCCTCCTGTTTTTCCTCCTTATTTAAAAAAAGGTTTTTATGACTCTTCATATAGGAGATCATCTGCGGTATTATTTCCTTATAGCTATTTCTGACCTCAAAAGAAAACTCCCCGCAGAATCGTTCATTTGACAAAATCGTTCTGTGCCTCAGACCGATCGTCTGATCCACAACAGCAATCTGATTCGAATATTTCTCCTGAATTAGCTTTGCCACCGCATCCTCCGTTACCTCTTCCATAGAGGATATATGGTAAAGCGGCTGCTTTCTCTCCGGAGCATTGATAAGAAGATACAGCGCTTCTGCCGCATCCTTTACGAACAAAGCGGATAAAACCTTCTTCGCATTGACCTTTAACTGGCCGGATATCAGCGCCTTCAGGCACATTTGCGAGTAAATATCCGTACAGGCCTCCCGATTGGCAGGAATGCCATATAATCCGGCAATTCTTACCACCGTTACCTCGCTCTGCGTTGTCCGGTTAAAATGCATTGCCAGATTCTCTCCCTGAGAGATCGCCATCCCTTTCAAGCTGTTCGGAGTGGTCGGCATATCTTCTTTGATATCAACGATATATTCATCCTCATAAACTCGATCCGACGATACATAGATAAAATGCCTTATGCCAATCATGGCGGCACACATAAGAAGATTGCAAAGACCGGTAATATAATTTAAAGCTTCCTCTGTCACGCTTTCCTCATCCCATTGATATAAGGGATCATAGGCACCGGTAAATAGGATGGCATCCGGACGGCTGCTGCTGATTACCTCTTTTACACTGTCACTGTCATAGCGAAATACATATTGTTCAAATACATGAGCAGGCTTTTGAAGCTTTTTATCACTAATCAACGTATAAATACGCCAATTTTCCTTATAGAACTTTTGAATTAATTCCTTGCTTAGAGTTCCGTATCCTCCAACAATCAGGATGCTGCTCATAATAATAGCCATGCCCTTTCTTAACTACCTGCAAACTTTGTGCCGCAGGCTAGGTATCTTAATTAAATCTAAATATAATATAGGATAATTACAATAGCAAGCAGAATCGACTGCAAATCTTTTATTTTATACTATTTACTTTGAAACTACTATAATACAAAGTACCTATTGTTGCAAGCATTTATTCCCAATGTATATTTTGACTTTTCTTGTCTTTAGTTGACAAACCCGGTAGCATGGGCTAATATTAAAAAATAAGAGTACAAGAAGATACTATAAAGGCATGATATGGATGTCAAAAGCCAATTTATTTAATTAACTTCATCAATTTGCACAATTTATACATTGATAAGTAATAGGAAAACAAATTTCATTCGCAACACGTTGTTCCACAAAGTATTGCACAAAACGCAATACTTGGATTGAAGTACGTAATGGTACATAAGACCACAAAATACGTGGTCTAAATACCAACGACTTCAAACAGTTGCTCATTAAAATATTGTTTCCTATTACTTAAGTTTTTCCTTTCCTTGTGCAAATTGATGAAGACGATTTGTTAGGAAGGCTTTTGTACCTATATCAAGTATATTATATAAAAAGTGCGGAGGAATCAATGCTATGAAAAAAGGTTTGTTTGGTTATAAAGTTTCCGAAGTTGATGTGATGATGAACACACTTCGTGAAGAAAATGAAAGCTTAAATGCGACGATAACTACATTAAAAACGCAGATCAAAAACAGTGAAATCTGCGGTGCTAAGGCAAATCTTCTGGAAGATAATTTAAAAAGCATGGAGGAAAACCTTGCACAGCTTACGAAGGAAAAGAACGAGCTTCTAACGCAAACCACTGCACTTTCTACGGAAGCAGAGGCTTCGAAGCGGCAGAATGCAGATTTGATGGCTCAAATCGAGCATTTACATATGCAAAACGAAGATTTAAACCGCCAGATTACAGAGCTGCAACAGCAAACTGCAGATACTTCCCTGCTGGAGGATCTGCAGTTACAGCTGGATTCCGAGAAAGAATACAAGGCCGCATTGGAGCAGGCCTTTAACGATAAGGCAGAGAAATTAACGGCCGCAGCCGATGAATTGGCAAGCACTAAAGCTGCCTTAGAGACCGTAACCGGTGAATTAAATGAGGCACAGGAAAAAGCAAGAGAATACGAAAAAGCACAAAAGGAAATCAAACAATTGGAGGAAGAGCTTGCAATTACAAGAATTGCTGTTGAAGAACAGGAAAAAATTACGGCAATCAATAAAAAGCAGCTGGCAAATCGGGATCAGGCCTCTGAGATCTCCTACTGGGCTTATTATAATATGTCTAAGATGCGTAACGAAGTGGTTGAATATATTCATGAACAAATGAAAGAATACTATCAGTTCGTGAATGAAGCCAGCGTAAAGATGCATACATCAATCGAGCAGCGCCAGTCGGAGTATAACCGGATGATCCGTGAATTCTTCGCAACGGCCTCTGAATTTCGTACCAACTTATCAAATATCGAAGACAAATACAGCAGCATGGTGGATTATCGCCTGAACACGGATAAGATTGCCAACCGTATGGATGAAATCATGAATAATTTTATCGAAGAAGCCGACACCTACTTGAAGAAGGAGAAGGCGCCAAGTTCCGGGGCGAAAGAACCCAATCCGAAGGCAGAAGAGCCTGCTTTGGAGAAAGAAGAGTCTGAGGCAAAGGAATCGCTTGTTTCATAAGGCTTTATCTGCTAAGAATCTTTGTCTTTATCCTCCATCAGGCCTAATACATCCTCGTTAAATTGTTCTCCCAAA
>ENA-UOOI01002252-UOOI01002252.1-fermentation-metagenome-genome-assembly--contig:-NODE-2252-length-17330-cov-4.104544_pt1 | contig 17330 bp, 16 predicted proteins | sample MGYA00245779_ERZ724027 | MGnify/ENA primary metagenome ERZ724027 (study PRJEB28704, sample SAMN03018318) | fermentation metagenome | biome: anthropogenic terrestrial biome; feature: soil; material...
TTATAAGATGTGTACTTATGATACTTTTATGTCTTGCCTTATCCGGCGTCAGCATAAGATGGAAAGCCAGAACCACGGCCACAATATTTGCTATGGATTGTTCCGATAGTATGGCGGATAACAGACAAATGGCGGAGGATTTTTTAAAGGGTGCCTTAAGCAAAAAGCCTTCAGGTGATCTGACAGGTATAATATCCTTTGCAGATGATTCAAGCATAGAATCGTTCCTCTCTAAAAATCCAATTCTACCAAAGTTTGGGGAAGGACTCCAAAGTGGAAATACAAGCATAGAGCGTGCCGTTGCATCTTGTATATCCATGCTTCCTCACGGAGATAAAAAGAGGATAGTGCTGCTTACGGACGGTGAAGAGAATGCGGGAAATTCTCTTAAGATGGCTTCATCTCTGATAGGAAGCGGCGTAGATCTTAAGGTATATAAAATAGACAGAAATCTAAAAAATGAAGCTGCTGTAGAATCGGTAGTGGTTCCGAAGATATTAAACATTGGAGATAAGTTTAATGCCGTCGTGAATATTACAAGCACTGAAAAGTGCAGTGCAAAGCTGACTTTATATAGCGGTAGTGAAAAGGCATTTGAAAAGGATGTGGTCCTTGAGAAGGGTAATAATAGATTTGTGTTTAAGGATACCGCCAACGAAGGAGGGTTTAGAAGTTATAGGGCAATAATTGAGCCTCAGCTGGATACTATGTCCCAGAATAATGAGGCTTCTACATTTACAGATGTTAAAGATAAACCAAGGGTGCTCGTAATAGAAGATGCAGATGGCGAAGCAGATGAAGTTATAAAAATGCTTGAATTTTCAGGTATGGACTACAGGCTGGTCTCTGCTTCTTCTGCTCCAGGCAGTATATCGGACATGATACGTTATAAGACAATTATAACTTGTAATGTTTCCGCAGAAAATCTAAAGGATGATTTTTTAAACTCCATTGAATCATATGTCAAGGATTTTGGCGGGGGTTTCATTGCCACAGGAGGTGAAAATTCTTTTGCTCTTGGCGGGTATTATAAAACGCCGATTGAAAAAGTGCTTCCTGTAAATATGGAGATGAAAGGTAAAAAAGAAGTTCCGGCAATATCCATCATGCTTGTTATAGACAAATCTGGGAGCATGAGGGATGGGAGCGGGGACATTACGAAAGTGGATATTGCCAAAGAGGCGGCTTGCAGGGTTTTGGATTCACTGCGTCAGGGCAAGGATGAGATAGGCGTAATAGCATTTAACGATACTGCATTTAAGGTAGTCGAGAGTAAAAAGGTAGATGATGTTGATAAAATAAAGGATGATATAGGCACTATAAGGGCCGATGGAGGTACGAGCATAATTCCAGCCCTTGAAGAAGGATATGACACTCTTAAAAAGAGCAGTGCCGTAATAAAACATATAATACTTCTTACAGACGGCCAGGCTGAAGATAGCGGATATGAAAATTTATTGGAAAATATAAATAAGGATAACATAACAGTATCTACGGTAGCTGTTGGAAGGGATTCAGATAGGAAATTGCTGCAGGAAATATCAAAAACTACAGGGGGAAGGAATTATTATACCGATGAATTTGCGAACATACCGAGAATCTTTGCAAAAGAGATTTTCTTAGCCTCCGGATCATATTTAAATAACAGGGAATTCACTCCAAACGTAGTTTGTAACCACAGTATACTGTCAGGTATAGCTGAAAAAGGGCTGCCAAAACTTTTAGGGTATATAGGTGCAAGCCCAAAAGATACTTCAAGAGTGCTCCTTACAAGTGATCAGGATGACCCGATACTTACTATATGGCAGTATGGACTTGGGCGTTCCGTAGCATGGAACTCAGACATAACCGGCAAGTGGAGTGCAAATTATGTATCTTGGGATAAAAATTTAAAGCTCTGGCAAAATATAATAAACTGGACAATACAAGACTATGGGATAGATGATGCATCTCTCGAGGCCGTATCAGAGGGGAGTTTGGGGAATATTACATTTTCAGGCGGCAGTGAAGGAGAAGAAATTGAGACAATAGCAACCGTAATATCACCGTCCGGTGAAAAAAGGAATGTAAAATTGAATCCTGTAGCCCCCGGACAGTATGGGGGCAGCTTTGATATAAAAGATACGGGCAACTTCATGGTGAATGTGAAGCAGATGAAAAATGGAGAAATCGTAAAATCTGCCGCTACGGGACTTTCAGTACAGTATTCTTCAGAGTACAGTATGAAAAGGGATAGTAGTGTTCTTGACAGATTGGTCAGGGAAACGGGAGGAAGATATATAAAAAAACCAGATGAAGTATATAAAGGCAGGATAAAGGATATTACAGGATGGACGGATCTAACATATGTGCTTCTTATGTTATTGCTTTTCTTATTTTTGATGGATATAGCTGTCAGACGATTGAATTTTCCTGTAGATAAAATTGAAGCCTTTATACTGAATTTGAGGGCAAAAGCCGGAAACTATAAGAAGCGTGTTAAGCCATTAACTGTGAAAAAGGAAGATAAAAGAAGAGAGCACGAACCGAACGTGAATAGCAGCGAGAAAAAAGGCAAGGATAAAAATAAGGATATTCCAAGGGAGAACATAGATGTCGGCAGGCTTTTGAAGGCGAGAGATGAAAAATATAAGAATATGCATCTTTTTTAATCTTGATACAGTTGTATATATCTGGTATATTATATATAAAGGGATATTTTAAACTTTTATTGAAATAAATATGGATTGTTGGAGTTTGTATAAAATTGATAATGGAGGTGGTAAGGTTGAAACTTGTTTTATCAATAATACATGATGAAGATGCCTACAGGGTTATGGAAAAGTTAAACAGCAAGGGGTTCAGCAATACAAAGCTTTGCTCCTCAGGCGGTTTTTTGAGGGCCGGAAATACGACGCTTCTTTGCGGCGTAAAGGATGAAGATCTGGATAGCGTTATAGAGATAATCAAAGGCGAGTCGCAGAGCAGAAAAAAGGCGACAAATAAGAATACGCAGGCAGGGACTAAGTTGCCCAAAGAAGTAGTTGTCGGCGGAGCTACCGTTTTTGTTATGGATGTCGAAAGGTTTGAAAAGTTATGACAGTTCAGGAAGTGGAGCAGATGAAACTCATAATTGCTGTGGTAAATAACGCCGATAGCAAAAATATAATAGATGAACTCAATGAAAAGGGCTTTAAGGTCACAAAATTTTGCTCTTCAGGCGGATTTTTAAAAGTCGGAAATACTACATTGCTTACAGGTGTAAGAAAAAGTAAAGTGGATGAAGCCATAAATATAATAAAAAGAAACTCGACATATAAGAGCTACCATATAGATTACAGGAAAGAAGCATTTTTAACAGATGGCTATGCGGCATGGCATTCATATAGTATGGATGAAGACAACCTGCTTCAGGATGATATGCCTGCAAGCTGGGTCGGGGATAAAACCAGCGGCACAGTTATCTTTGTAATCAACATAAAAAGGTATGAAAAGGTTATCAATCTTCTTGATAATTAAGTTATGCCCCGTTTTTTACCCGGGGCATTATTTTACATAGTTCAATATTCTATCGAGTATTCCATCTCTCTCAAGATCAATTTTTTTAAAGTCCATTGAAGGTATATAATATCTCTCCATAGCATCATGAGCCGTTTTTGCCATATATAAATGTTCTATGGCCTTTGCAATAAGGGCATAAAACCTTTTTTTCGCATCTTCCATGTCCTCTTTATATTCGTTTATCAGTTCTCCTTTTATGCATACGTTTAAATTTATTCTATCTTCAATTCTTAAACCATCGACTTTTTGTACATTATAGTGTAGCGGCTTTGATGTATTAAGAATTACCGTATTTATATCTTTGATAATGACCATGTCTATATATTCAGGTTCAAATGGACAGTGAAACAATTCTGCCGATAGGCCGCGCTTTTCAGCATCCTGTGCGATCATCGCGATCATTTCCTTGACGCCGCTTCCCGGTTCTCCTTCAACGGCATAGCTTTTCATGCCGGCGTTGATGAGAGTGTCTATATAATTTTTAAGTCCCTGAGGAGTTATCGCTGAAGCAAAGAGATGCCTGTAACATGGTTTGCTTTCAAAATTATATCCTGCAGTATTAAATACATTGTCCTCAAGTGTTTTCAACAATTCATTATATCTTGTGCTGTCGATAATCTCTTTTATATAGCTTTTCCATTCATCATATGCGACTTTTGCTTCTTTTAAGAGACTGTAGGATATGTTAAAAAGTCTTGATGTTCGCTTGTTTATGTTGATTATTTCACTTTTTGCCGCTTCTAGCTTAGACACATTCCAATATTTGCCAAGATTGATTATTTCATCAACAGCCCCGGGATTTACAGGATCTACTATGTGGGGGGACGTACCGTCAACCAATGCAACTTTAATTTCCGGTATTACTATGCCATCCAATGAATTGTTGTCTGAGGAACACTGCAGGTACTCGACATCATATCCACGCATGAGCATTTGTGCCGCAATTTTTTTCATAAAGGTAGATTTGCCGATTCCGGGACCCCCTTTAATAATAAATATCCTGTTAGCCTCTTCCTGTGGCAGTATATTGTTATAATAAAATGAGTAAAATCCACGGCTGGTGTTACCTCCCAGAAAGACTTTCCTTATTTTGCCTATATTTGACATATAAATACCTCCCGAAGAAGATTTGTTTAGAATTGCTGTGAAAATGCTTGCCATAAAGGTATATGCAGATTAAAAGAATATTATTCCAATAGATGAGCTTTAAGCTTTGGAAGTTCTACAAAGAAGGTTATTTGAGCCATTATTGCGTCTATGGAGATATGCAAAAATAATAGGGCTGTCTCAAAATAAGTTTTATATACAATAATCATTTGCCAGGAAGAGAGAATACACAAAAATATTTACACTCCCGAAAATTGCATGTAGTTCTGGAAAGATTGGTTAGTTTATATCATACTTAGGAGGTGTACTATACATAGGATTCTAGTATAGTACACCTATTATCACAGTTCAGTTATTAAGACAGGCTCTTTTGCCTTTGAAATTCTTCTTTTACTTCCGATAAAAGATTCTTATCAGTTATTAAATCGTATCCGGTAAGTGCCATTGCGCATGCGGCTTTTATTATGTTTTCACCTGCAAGTTTCTCTACGGTAGCCTGCGCGAACTCCCTCGTATGGCCTGCTATACCTTCTCTGCATATTTTTATATACGGATGTATCGATGGGACAACGTGGCTTACATTCCCCATATCGATTGAACCCATACTTCTGTCGGAACCCTTTATGTCTGTTACGCCGCATTCTTTTAAATTACGGGTGAAAATAGCGGATAGGGAATTGTTTGTAATCATGTTATCATAGGATAGTTCATAATTCCTGATTTCAATTTTCGCTCCAACTGCCATTGCAGCGGCCCTTGCGCAGTTTTTGACTTTTTCAACAACTTCATTTAGGTAAGACCTGTCCAGGGCTCTTACATAAAATCTTGCGACTGCCCTTTCGGGAACAATGTTTGCTGCAACTCCACCTTCGGCTATTATGCCGTGTATTCTGACATCGGATTTAACATGTTGCCTGAGTGCATTTATCATGTTAAATGTTTCAATGCATGCGTTCAATGCATTTATTCCATTTTCGGGGTTTGCCGCTGCGTGAGCCGGTTTGCCTATAAATGTAAATTCAATTGCATCGATTGCAAGGGATGTACCACTCTGATGTGTCGAATCAGAAGGATGTACAATAATAGCCGCATCTATGTCTTTAAAGGCTCCCTTTTCTACCATCGTAACTTTTGCTCCGCTTGTCTCTTCGGCAGGGGTGCCGAATACGACTACTTTTCCGCCTATTCCATTTATCACTTTGCTGAGGCCAACTGCCGCTCCCAATCCCATCGTAGCGATAAGATTGTGGCCGCAGCCATGGCCGATGCCCGGGAGGGCATCATATTCACACAGATATGCAATGGAAGGGGAACCGCTTCCGAAGGTAGCCTTAAATTCAGTGCCAAGGCCTATAAAATTTTTTTCTACGCTAAAGCCATACTTCCCGAGGGTCTTTGTAAGTATATCCTGAGCTTTAAATTCTTTGAAGCCTGTTTCCGGATTTTCATATATATACTTGCTTATCCCGATAAGTTCATCTTTCATAAGCTTTATAAAATCTGAGACTTCCTGTTTCACTAAAATCAACTCCTTTTATGTTTATATCTTCAATTCGCAATATAGGCTTATGTTATTTTGAACACTCATTCGCCAGATTCAAGTTTTATAAGTTCTAAGGCCTGCAACCTTAAGAATTCAAGAGCTTTTGAAACTCGCGTTGCTCAGACAATCAAAAGCTCTAAGGATTCTTAAGCGGCAGCAAAGCCAAGAACTTATCAAAACTTTCATAATGCTCATTCGTTGTTCAAAATAATATAATTCCATTTATGGCTGATTTCAAATTACAAATTGAAGATGCTGTTTATATTGTATATAAATATATGCAAAAAATAAATATATACAGGCTCATTTGGACACAAAAATGAATAAAATAATATTAACGGTCAATAATTTTGATAAAATATAATCCAGGGCTGGTGATTTAATGTCCGTTTCTAAAAGATGCTTCATATGCAATAAGTATTCCGACAATGGTATAACGCTCTTGGGGAAATTCATATGTGGCGAATGTGAGCAAACTCTGGTAAATACAGATATGAGCAGTGAAATATATGATAAATATAAAGAATTAATTAAAGAAATATATAAATCAAAAGCTGTAAAATAAGAAAAAAGAGAATATAACCAAAACGATAAAAAACCTATACTGATTTCCCGTATAGGTTTTTTTGTACATATTCAAGTCAATTTTGGAAATATTAAAGGAAATAGAAACCTTTTGTAGAATATAAAACTATATAAACAGGAGGAATAAAATTGATAAACAGAACGCCGCTTTACGATGGACTTGTAAATTATATGAATGAAAAAAATGTTTCTTTTCATATGCCGGGGCATAAAAACGGGAGAGGGATATTAAAGATTAAAGAAAAACCGGATTTCAAGGATAACCTTATTTTTATCGATCAAACGGAAGTACCGGGTCTTGATAACCTGCATGCTCCCGAGGGAATAATAAAAGAGGCACAGGAATATGCCGCAAGGGCATTCAGATCCGACTATACTTATTTTCTGGTAAATGGAACAACATGCGGAGTATATTCCATGATACTTGGAGTAACGAACGACAAAGACAAGATAATAGTGCCGAGAAACAGCCACAGGTCTGTCGCAGGAGCATTGATAATAGGAGGGTTGTGGCCTGTATATTATCAACCTGATGTTGATTTGGAAAAAGGAATAGCCGTTTCTGTTTCTTGTAAAGCAATTGAAAAGGCTATCAAAGAAAATCCCGATGCGAAAGCGGTGCTTGTCACAAATCCTACATTTTACGGGACATGTTCGGATATTGAAGCCATAGCTGAGCTTGTTCATAAAAATAACATGGTTCTTTTAGTAGATGAAGCTCATGGAGCCCATCTTCCATTTAATAGAAAACTCCCCATATGCGCGATGGATGCCGGCGCGGATGTAGCGGTAGAAAGCATTCATAAGACTCTTTCCTCATTTACCCAAAGTTCTATGCTGCACATAAGAAAGGGCAGGGTGGATGTTGAAAAGATAGAATTTATGCTGAGGCTTACACAGACAACGAGTCCGTCATATCTTCTTATGGCAAGCCTCGATCTTGCAAGATATCAAATGGAAGAACACGGCAGTGAGCTTTTGGATAATTTGCTCGATATGGTACAAAGTTTCAGGGAAAGGGTAAATAGTATTCCTGATATTTATTGCTTTGGGAAGGAAATAATAGGTCAATATAATATAACGGATGTCGATCTTACGAAGGTTACAATTAATTTTAAAAATTTCGGAATAGCAGGAACTAGGATTGCTCGAATCCTAAGAAATGAATATAAGATCCAGGTAGAATTGAGCGATCTATATAATATACTCGCAATAGGTACCATAGCAGATGAGAGGGAAGATTACGACAGATTATATAATGCGATACTCGATATATCAAAAAAACATAGCAGCGAGAGAAAAGTCAAAAGTATACCGCAGTTAGAATGGAAAATGCCTTATCAGGCCTTGAGCCCGAGAGAAGCTGTATACGAACCGATGGAGATGATAGATTTCAAACACAGCGAGGGAAGGATAAGCGCTGATATTATTGCTCCATATCCCCCTGGAATTCCGGTTATTTTACCGGGGGAGATTATCACAAGCGATATTATTGAAAATTTATTGACAGTAAAGGAAGCAGGCATAAAGATAAACGGCCCGCGGGATCAGAAGCTTGAAAAGGTTGCTGTAATAAAATAAGGAGAGCATAAGATGAAAAGAGGATATTTTATAACGATGGAAGGGCCCGATGGGTCGGGGAAAAGCACTCAGATTGAGATGCTGAAGGCTTATTTTATCGACAAGGGATATGAGGTTATTGTAACCCGGGAACCTGGAGGTACAATGATAAGTGAAAAGATAAGGAAGATAATACTTGATACTGAAAATACCGGCATGTGCCCTGTGACCGAGGCCCTTTTATATGCGGCATCGAGGGCACAGCTTGTCTTTGAAGTTATCAAACCGGCAATATCGAAGGGGAAGATAGTCATATGCGATAGGTATATCGATTCGTCCATAGTATACCAAGGGATAGGAAGAGGACTTGGAGCGGATATGGTAATGTCGATCAATACTCCTGCCATACAAAATATAATGCCGGATATAACATTTTTATTTGATATAGACCCGCAGGTGGCCTTGAATAGAAAAATTAATACTTCAAAAGCAGACAGGCTTGAACTTGAAGATATAAAATTTCATAAAATAGTATATAATGGATATAGGGAGATAGCAAAAAATAATAAAAGGATAAAAATAATAAATGCCGACAGGGATGTTTATGCGATTAATAAAGATATAATAAATTGTATAAAAGAGCACTTAAAATCATGATAAATACAGGGGGCGATCGTAATGAAATTGGTGATTGCAATTGTACAGGATGACGATTCCGCTAACGTTTTAAGCAAGCTTACAAAAGAAGGATTCAGGGTAACAAAGCTTGCGACTACAGGCGGCTTTTTAAGGGCAGGCAATACTACATTGCTTATAGGTGTTGACCAGGACAAAGTAGACAGTGTAATTGAGATAATTAAAAATTTGTGCGAAACCAGAAAACAGGTTATTACATCTACATCACCCGTTGCAGGGACTACCGGCATATATGTTCCTTACCCAATTGAAGTTTCGGTAGGAGGGGCGACGGTCTTTGTAGTCGATGTCGATAAATTTATAAAAATATGACGTAAGGCTTATAATATGTATCTGATATGAATCAGGCTGCTGACATTTTATGTATGTCAGCAGCCTTTCAAGTTTATATAAAATAACCGCTGCCCTGTTCATAATTATTCCTTTATCGCTCCAATCATTACACCCTTTGTAAAATATTTTTGAAGGAAAGGATAAACAGCCAGTATCGGAACAGTAGATACAACAATTAAGGCATATTTTATTAAATTAGCCAATTGGGATGCTTCGTCTAAACCAACACTGCCTGTCATACTGTCTGACTGATTAGCTAAAAGTATATTATGGAGTACTAATTGAAGCGGATACTTCGAAGGAGTTCGTAAATAGATGGATGCACTGAACCACGAATTCCAATGCCCAACACCGTAATATAATACCAGGACAGCAAGTGTAGCCTTGCTCAATGGGACCATAATCTTCCACATTATTTTATAATGAGAGGCTCCGTCAATTCTGGCCGCTTCAATTAGACTATCAGGGATAGCATCAAATGCCGTCCTCAAAATAATTATGTTAATTGTGCTGACCGCTCCCGGTAAGATTAATGACCATATTGAATCGAGCAGATGTAATTCCCTGATATTTAAATAACTTGGAATCATACCGCCGCTAAAATACATGGTAAATATTATAAAGATCATGATATATTTTTTAAACATAACCCTTTTCAAAGATAAAAAGTAAGCACCTATAATTGTCATTACTATATTAATTGATACCCCAACTGCCAGAATAAATAGTGTATTGAGATAGCCACTGCCAACCATGGGATTCTTAAATACAAGCTCATATGCAGAAAAGGTAATTTTACCTACCGGTGCAATCAAAAGGCCGGTGTATTTCTGCAACTCTCCAGGATCGCTGAATGATGCGACTACTACGAAATAAAAAGGGTATAAAGTAATTACTGCTACAAGGCTTAAAAATATATAATTGAAAAAAGTAAAGATTCCATATCCGCTAAAATATTGTTTTATATTTCCTCCGGACATTTTTTTATTTATGCTTTTCACATTACAGCCTCCATCATTTAACTTTAATTCGGTACATTTTGCCAAACTCAAATTTAAAATCTTTAATATAAGCTGATATTGCTTATTTTTTTGCTTAACTTATTAAATACAATAACCAGAATGAAATTAATTATGGAGTTAAACAGGCCGACTGCTGCACTAAAACTCCAATTGCTCTCCAGCAAACCTTTGCGGTATACAAAAGTTGATATAACATCTGAAGTACTATAAATTCCCGGATTGTACAACAAAATAATCTTCTCATATCCCACATTCATAATGCCGCCAATTCGTAGAATTAGCAGAATAACAACAGTAACCATGATTCCCGGTATTGTAACATGAAGCGTTTGTTTCCAACGGTTAGCTCCATCTATTTGGGCAGCTTCATAAAGAGCCGGATTTATTCCTGATATGGCAGCTAGGTAGATAATGGTATCCCATCCAACATTTTGCCATATGTCTGAGATAATATAAATAGGAACAAATAAACCCGGCTGTTTAAGCATGGATCCTCCATGGTATCCAAATAGCGAGCATATATAAGTTACAATTCCGTCGCTTGATGTAAACATTAGTGATTACGGCATATCCACCTGTTACCGGGAACTCATAGTATCCGCACATTGGCTTGTCCCCTTTATTAGCTACTAATGAAGATATTCCGGCTACGCTGAATTGTTTACCTTTCATTGTTTTCATAAGGTTGCCAATTCCTCCACCAAGGGCTCCGACCATTACACCAGACTTTCCATTCATCATATTTGCATTTTGTGTATCATTATTCAATGTTGAATAGTTTGGATCCAAAAGTTTTTCTTTATATAATTTGTTTAGGTACTCCAGAGCTTGTTTATATTCGGGTTGTGCAAAGCCAAAATATACTTTACCATCTTTTTGATATGAACTTGACTTTGGAAAACCAAATGGGGAAGTAATCATTCCATTGCTAAGTAACTGGCCTACCCAGAAGCTCGTTATAGAGAATGGAACTTGTAGCACCTTTCTTTTCTTTGAACTGTTTCAGCATCTGGTAAAAGTCTTCTGTTGTTTGAGGCAGGTCTATTCCAAGTTCCTTGCACCAATCATCACGGATGATAATGCCTGTTCCGCTTCGCTGATTTTTATCTTTTGTTTTTCCCTTGATAAATGGGAACCCTATATAATCTCCATTTGATGTCATATCACCCTTTAAAAAATCCTTGTCGCTGTTTAATACTTTTAGTAAATCTGGAGCATTGCTTTTAATAAGGTCATTTATAGGATATATGATTCCGTCGGTAATTGCTTTCTGGGCTCCGCCTGGATAGTTTGTAAATTGATAAGAAATAATATCCGGCAGTTGCCCCGAAGCAAACAGAAGGTTAAATGCATTACTGTCCGACATAGTCTGAAATTCCAGAGTTATACCTGTTTCTTTCTGTAATTCCTTTCCATAAGGAGTATCACCTAAACTTTTGAAGCTTGAAGCAACCTGACTTTCGTACCCAGTGGCAATTGACAGTTTTTCTTTTGTTTTAAGAGGGTAAGTAATTGCCTTACCTTCGGATGCCGAGCCGGCATTTGCCCCGTCGTCCGTACTGGCTGATTTTTTCTTTGTTCCGCATGCTGTCAATGACGTTATTATCATTGACATAGCGACCATTAGTACAGCTACTCTGCGCCATGTTTTCTTTTCCTTCATGATAAAGATTCCTCCATAATAATTTTTTATTACATGTCTCCCTGCAGGAATTCGCCATTGATGAATGGCAGTTGCCTACATGGATCTATAAGTAACACTTAATTTATACTTTATTTTCCGGAACACGTACAGCACCACTATGTCACAACCATAAACCAAAATGGTACTTTTTTTGATTTTTTCACTTTCTGTCCTATTCACTCTCACTTATTGTCCTTATTATTTATTATGAATTTTCAGTATATATGTTATTATAGTATTATGTTTTATCATGAATGCTGCTTCAGATGCTGGGGATTTATCTTTGCACAGTTCTATAATAATCTTGTTAGTTTATATGCGATATTTTATGGCCGGCAACCTGCTTGATTGACATTTATATATACTTTCGCGGGAGGTATATTCATGTTGAGATTTTATAATAAAATAAAAGAAAGAGTGTCTAAAAGCGTGATTATTACTTGGCTTGTTTCCTATGTTCTCATATTGTTGATTCCGGCTTTTTCATCAATGTTTCAATTTTTATATACAAATGCATTTGTTGTCAACCAGGTTAATCAATCAAACGAACAATTATTATCTAATATCCAGCATAATATCGATAGCATATTTGATACGCTTATCAGTTCCAATACTACCAGTTTATATAATGAACATTTTCAAAGACTACTTAACTTGAATAGCAATGAATCGGAATTCAGATATGAACTAAAGACATTTGTAAATAATCTGTACACATACAAACAGGTAAATCCAATGGTTGATATCACGATTTATATGCCCGAGGGTAATTATCTTATAAATTCCAGTACAGCAAACCATATTTCATATATTTATGGGGACCTTAAATCAAAAGATAATTCTATTACCGAAGAAGAATGGATAGATAAATTGAAAAATACGTACAGAGACTCTTATGTTATTTCCCCATATATGAGTTACGAGGATTTCGGTAAAGACTCTATGGTATTTGTCCGCTCGGTTTTATCAGGCTCCAGATTGATTGCTAATATCTTTGTGTCTATTCCGAGTGGTTACATTGAGAGCATATCGGGTATTTCCTCAGGAAGTTTCCTGATTTTTAATGAGGATGAAGAAGTAATTGAATCCTTTCATGGCAATAATATACCGAAAGGTACTCATTTTCACGGGAATAATGGCAGAGAAACAGTGTATGTAGGAGCTAAGCCATATATTCTTTCTTATGTTAAATCAAATAAAACAGATTTGTATTATGCGGACTTAATCCCGAAGCATGATTTTTGGCAGAAGGCAAATTATGTAAAAGTATCTGCATTAACAAGTATAATTATCGCATTAATAGTTGGTGGAGCCTTAATCTGCTGGTTATTAAGACGCAATTACAAACCTGTGCATAATGTTATAAACTTGATTCCCCAAGATAAAAATGCTTTATCAAAAAATGAATTTGACGTTATTGGAAATGCATATGTCCAGTTATTTAAGGAAAACACCACCATGAGGGCTAATTTATCTAAGCAATATGAACGTTCCCGTGAAATATATCTTTTATCAAAGCTTAAGAATATTGATGCTCATTTAGCGGACGAAGATTCTATGGAATATTTTCAGTTGGATTTTAAAAATAAGCAGTTTGCTCTCGCAGCATTTTATCGTAATTATACGGAAAAGGATATTAAAAATTTCAATAATGATTTTATGGCCTACAACAATTTTATATCTTATACTGTAAACAATACATTTTCAGAATTAATAGATAACAAGTTCAAATATTATCAGTTGCATGACAATGAGTTAATCATTTATATGTTTATTTTAAATAAAAATGAATCGCTGCCATGGGAGAAGGAATGTTCCGAGAAACTAAAACAGTTATATCATTTATTGCAAAAAAAATATGATCTGTCTTTTTATATAACTTTAGGAGAAGTCTGCGGTAATTTCAATAATATCAGTAACTATTATAATGATATTATTGAAGCCCAGGAATACAATTGTATGATTCATAAAGATGGCGGAGTTGTGATGGTAGGGGATATACAAGAACCTAATCATCATAAAAATAAAATAAAAGGCAAATATGAAAAGCTATTAAAGGATGCGATTTTGTTAAGCAATTATCGCCAGGCGGCATCAATCACTGATAGGATATTCAACGAATTAAATGAAGATGATAGCTTCAATTTTAAAAAATTTTATATCTATCATTTAGTATATACTATAATCGATTCTTATGAGGACAAATCCTCTGTAAACATATACAGCGGTAGCTTTCAAGCTCTCATTGAGAATATAACACTTTGCTCCAATACAAGGGTATTGAAAAAAGCTTTTCTAAATATTATAATGGCGCTTTGTGGAATATCGCAGGAAAAATATGATGAAAAAGCACAGACCATTACAAACAGGGTAAAGAGTTATATTAACCGAAATTATATGGATTTTAATTTATGCATTGCTTCAATTGCGGATGTGGTGAACCTCAATCCTAAATATTTATCCCGCTTATTCAAACAGGAAAATGAGGACAGTCTCTTGGACTACATAAATCTTGTAAGAATTCAAAAAGCCAAGCAAATTTTGGCTTCCCAGGATGTGGCATTTGAGGATTTGGCAAGAATGGTAGGCTATACAAATGTCCGGACTTTTCGCAGGGCGTTCTCTAAAATCGAGGGGACTACGCCTAGCCAGTATAAAAAGTCAGAGAAAAATAAACCAGGTACCTAAAAAGGATGGAAGCATACAATAAATTATGCAATCAAATCCTTAATGTGCCAATCGAACAATACGGCGCGGGACTTAAATTTCCCTTATTGAGGCAAAGTTAAAGTTTTATTCTATTAGATATGCTATAATAGTAGTTATAAAATACTACCGGAAGGATGCTAATATGGTATTTGAAGATATTGTGGGACAAAATAATATCATAAAATATTTAAAAAATACAATAGCAAATAAGAGGGTTTTTCACGCATATCTGTTCTGCGGACCTGATGGGATAGGAAAGAGTATTGTGGCATCTGTATTTGCCAGGACTCTAAATTGCGCAAATAAGGGGCTGAACCCATGTGGAACGTGTCCTTCATGCATTAAAGCGAGGGATGGGAATCATCCCGATATTACAGATTTAAGGCCGGCATCTAAGTCGATATCGGTAAATGATATAAGAGAATTGCAGATAAATATGCAAAAAAAGCCGTATGAAGATGGCGTGAAAGTATATATAATACATGAAGCCGAAAAGATGACCGAGCAGGCTCAAAATGCGCTTCTTAAGATACTTGAGGAACCTCCTGAGCATGTTATTATAATACTTCTTACATTTAACCAGTATTTGCTCTTAAATACAATAAGATCAAGATGCCAGATATTAAAATTCAGCAGGGCACCTGAAAAAGCCATAGAGGATTATTTGATTTTCAGAAAACAAGTTCCCGAAAGGGAGGCAAGGTTTGCCTCAGCTTTTTCCGGAGGTATCTTTCAAAAGGCTGTTGAATTTATAGCCGATGACAAGCTTAAAGCGGATAGAAATGATGTAATCAAACTTTCACTAAATATTTATAAAAAGGACAAGATAGATGTCCTTTCGTATGTTGATTACTTTACTGAGAACAAGGATAATATTATGAGTATACTCGATATAATGGTATCCTTATTCAGGGATATTTTGATTTATAAGGAAAGCGGCAGCAAAAGATATATTATTAATTTGGATAAAAGCGAGCTTATAGAATCGGAATGTAAAAGATATACGTATGGGGTCCTGAATAAAATTATAACTTACATTAAAGAGGCATATAGAAATATAAGTTTAAATGTCAATTATCAGCTTTCCATTGAAAATATGCTTCTTAAAATACAGGAGGGATAGGATTGATAACGGTTGTAGGTGTAAGATTTAAAAAAGCTGGGAAAATATATTATTTTGACCCTGCTAATATAGCTGTAAAGGTCGGAGATCCTGTAATAGTCGAAACTGCAAGAGGTATAGAATACGGCGAGGCTGTTTTAGGTCCAAAGCAGATAGGTGAGGATGAAATAATTGCACCGCTCAAGAAAGTTTTAAGGGTGGCCGATGATAGAGATAAAGCAAAAAATGAAGAAAATAAAGTTAAGGAAAAGCAGGCCTTTGAAATATGTTTAAAAAAAATAGAAGAGCACGGGCTGTCAATGAAACTTATAGATGTTGAATATACATTTGATAATAATAAGGTAATATTTTATTTTACAGCCGATGGAAGAGTGGATTTCAGAGAATTGGTAAAAGATCTTGCCTCTGTATTCAAAACGAGGATCGAGCTCAGGCAGATAGGGGTGAGGGATGAAGCTAAAATGGTCGGCGGCCTCGGGCCATGTGGCAGGCCTCTATGCTGTCGAACATTTCTCGGAGAGTTTGAACCTGTATCTATAAAGATGGCAAAGGAGCAGAATTTGTCTTTGAATCCAACAAAAATATCGGGAATCTGCGGGAGATTGATGTGCTGCTTAAAATACGAACAAGAGACTTACGAATGCATAAGGAAGGTTTTGCCAAAGGTTGGGAGCATTGTAAATACTCCGGCCGGGAAGGGTGAAGTAATAGAAAACAGCGTCGTAAAGGAATGTGTAAAGGTCAAGGTAAAAATGAACAACGATGAGGAAGTAAAGACTTTTCCGATCTGCGCAATATCTATGGTGAAGGGTGAAACTGAAGGCGAAGTTTCCGATGAGAATATCAAAATTGAACAGGGCGATGAAGTAACTCCCGAAGAGATTAAAAATCTTTTTAAAGAATAATTTCATTTGAAAGATGTAAAAAATACTCTAATATTCTCAAAATATAAAAAATGTGTCTGATGCAAATTAATTATCTTTTAATATTGCATGGTTGGTGATAAAATAAAATGTGGACATGTTATGTTCTTGTGATTATTGGAGGTGAAATTATATGGCATATAAAATTACTGATGCTTGTGTAAGCTGTGGAACATGTGAATCAGAATGCCCGGTAAATGCAATTTCCCAGGGTGATACAAAATATGTAATAGATCCGGATAAATGCATAAGCTGCGGCAATTGCGCTAATGTTTGCCCGGTTGGAGCACCTGAAGAAGAATAAAATGATATTAAAGAAGGCCTTTATTTTCAAAGGCTTTTTTTAATATCATTTCAATTTCACCAAAAATGTTTCTAAAGAGTATTTAAATATATAAATATGTAAACGTTATCAGCAAAAGATGTTAAATAATCTTTATACACTCTTAGATTCGTAATATGAAATCAGGCATAAATAGGATTATGTTATTTTGAGCAACGAATG
>ENA-UOOI01002254-UOOI01002254.1-fermentation-metagenome-genome-assembly--contig:-NODE-2254-length-17318-cov-6.381568_pt1 | contig 17318 bp, 17 predicted proteins | sample MGYA00245779_ERZ724027 | MGnify/ENA primary metagenome ERZ724027 (study PRJEB28704, sample SAMN03018318) | fermentation metagenome | biome: anthropogenic terrestrial biome; feature: soil; material...
CTGCGGTTTAATAGTATTTAATAATAAACTCTATAGATTACTTCACTTCTTCGAAGATAAGCATTTCTGATTGTTAGTGAATTAGAAGTTTATGGTACAAATGCGGGACAGATGAAAGGATTATCATCGGTTAGGTTGTCGCCGGATTATTATCGTTCTTGTTCATTTTATTTCAATGTTCATTGTCAATGAACAAGCAAATATAATGAACGGTTTTGAAGTGGGTAGTGATGCTAACCAGTTGGTTAGTACCGCTAATCAACTTGCTAATACCTTTGCCCCAAATGGCACGAACTTCTCGGTCGTCGAAGAATCGGATTAATATTTTTGTGTTATTGCTCATACAATGCGACTTATCGAGAGGCTTCAACGACTGCATTAGGCAACTCACGACATTTCCGCAGTAGTGATTTGCAGAATTTCGTAAAATCATCGTAGTTGCCATAGCCATTAGGCGCATTATATGCTTTGTACTTGTCGTGGTTTGCCTCCAGCTCCTTTATGCCGCTTTCGAGAGGCAAAATCATCTACGAAGCTACAGTTATGCCGATTTCCTCCGCTCTCCACAAAACTTCATATAAACCAACTGCCTTTGCCATCTCGTTGAGATTATGAGTCACATCAGCCGAGAACAATTTAGCACTTTCATATTCGTCTTGAACTTGCTCAAGCTCTTCTTTGGCAGCTTGGAATTTCGTGTACTTGGCATCAAGTTCATCTTTTTTCTTCTGAATATCAAAGCCTTGTTTGTAAAAATATATATCTAAGCCCATGATTATTCTTCTCGATTGGTTCTAAATTCAAATATCATTTATCTCTTTTTCAATTGGTTTAAACCGATCTTTAACTTCCTCCCCCGAATAGAAATCAAGCAAATCCTTCTTCGTGAGAGTTCCATCCTTTAAGAACTTTCTCATGTATTCTTGGTTGAATTCCATAAGCAATATAGATTTATCTAATTGCTTTAAAATTGCTTTGTTGTTTTCTATATTACTGCTTACAAGAGACTTTATGGATAAGACTTCGTTTATGTCTTTAATAATTCGATTAACGAGGATAGCCAATAAATCCTTATCTAAATCGACCCGCTTTGCATTTAGGGCAATATCACGAGATAGCATGTATGCAATAGACAAATTCGAATAATCGCCTTTCTGAGAATCAACAACAGCTATAAACCCTATCCCCGAAATAAAACCAACATTATCTGCATATTTAAGAATGGAGTTGTCAACTAAAGACCTATCAAATACAATGATGCTTACTTTACCATCTCTGTTAGCTTCCGCTTCAATTAACTGACTCCATGCAGAATCTGTTTTTCGAATAAAAACATCTTTAGAATCAATGTCGCCTAAACGGACACTTTTGTCAAACTTACATTCGATAACGATTCGCAAATTATTATCTCCATTAACTTCACATACAATATCTCCTGTTTTGTTCTTTGCGATATTCCCTACTGTATTCCCTGTAAGCACGGCTCTATCTTTTAATCTCTTTTCTTGGAAATAACCGTTCAAGAATTCTGCTATTTCGTTCTCCGCCAAAATTCCCTTTATAGTCGATTTGTAAAAGAGTTCCTTTTTCATCTCGAAAATCATCTTGAGACTTTCAAGTTCTGTACCTAATTCATTGGAGGTTTTAGATAAGAATGCAGATATTCTATCTTCCATCAATGCTAACACACCAATATATATGGCACGCAAGAGTTTTTCATCGCGCTCATTTGCGGATAGATTGTTGAAATAGTTGAAAACAATAGAGTTCTCTATTTCAAACTCTTTGATTTCAACGCGATTGAGTTGTTGATTCAATTTTATAGTTGACATATATTCATTCACTTAAACTTTTAACTTCTCTGTATAAAGCTATAAGGTGATAAACCGACATATCAATCAACGGCTCATACATAAATGCATTCATGTGGATATTTTCGGGAGTCATTAAATTGACTTTATCCAATACCAATAGCTTTGCAGGTTCAATTCTCTTCTTTTTAATTTCATTAAATAATGCTCTCGTCTGATTTGAGGTAATGGCGCTTAAGTCAAACTCAGGCACACAATCTTTCATATACGATTCGGCACGCAATCTAATGGCAATGGAAAGCACAATCTTATTCTCTAATAAAATTTCATTTATATTCTCTTCCGATAAAATTCCATCCGCAACTTCAAGAATCAAATCAATAATATTTTTTTCGCCAAAAGCAATTGATATTTCCTCAAAATTGTTCAGGGTCATCTTATAAACATCCAAAACATCCGCAGCACTAATCCCAGCGCTTTCGTCTTTAATATGTAAGCAATGGGTTAATTTTTTGTATGCATCTGAGCCTTCTCCATCAACATATTCAACAATATTTCGGACAAAAGATATTAGGCTAATAAAAACTTTTGAATCGGTTACATTTTGAGTAAAATACTTGAAAACATCTTTCCGGTATTGACCTTGAACAAGTTTAATTTCTCGATTCTCATCCTTTATAGACATTAAGACAGAGCCTCCTAAACTTATCCGAGAAGAAACTGTCCTGTAAAAATCAAAATTGTGAGTTAGTATTATTGACTTGAAAAGGCTTGATTCGTGAACGTCCTTTAGATACTCAATTATAGCATATTTGTTTTTATAATCGAAGGAGTCCGCGATGTCATCAAAGATCAATAAGCTCTCGACTCCTAAAGCCTTTCGTGCTTCAATGTCAAACAAGAGTTGAAGAATATAATATGCTCGCTGTTCTCCTTTGCTTAGGACTTGTAATAAACTATTTTTATCTTTCGTTATTGAAGGTTCATCATTTTTATCGTTATATTCAAACAATAGATTTGCAGTCTCTTGTTTCAATATGACATCTTCCTGATTAGAAAGAGTTACTCTAAATGGGACATAAAATCTGGAATTAAAAATGGTGATAATCTCAGTCCAGATATCCTGTTCTTTTTTTGCTTCTTCTAAAATTGCTTCAAGCTCTCCCTTCTTTACATTATAAAGAGTAATTAATTCATCCACATCCGCTAACAGTTCAGATAGATAACTCACCCATACTTTCTTTTTGAAGACCTCATAATCCTGAAGTTCGAGTAAAAGCAAATTATTTTTTTCGATAACAGATTTAAATGTTCTTAATTCAACATTTGCTCCAATTGCTTTGTCAACCGTGTCAAATGTTTTCTTCAGCTCCTTATCATCGATAATTTTCTTTATTTCTTCTTCTACTAAAGTTTTTAATTTATCAGTAGAGTCAATTTCTACACCTCCATCTAAAACCAGTTTATGTCCAGCCTCAAAAAAAGCATTGTCATTAGTTGATTTTACAATTTCATTAGCTTGCATTGTTCCGAAAGTATTTCCGGATTTTTTGAAAAAAGTTGAGTTTGAAATTAGTTCTTGATATTTTTCAATATATTGATTTAATAAACCTTTGTTTTTCCCCAGAAACTTCTCAACATTCCCTTTTTTATCAAATATGTCATTATACCTAAACTCATATTTCTCGAATTCTTCTTTAAGTTGATCTCGAATAAATAGAAGAAGAGAAAAGAAAGTGTCTTTAGGAGTTCTTGAAAATGAAGAAACAAATTCACTTTCACAGTCAGTGCTTTGAGATGTCGTTTTTAGTTTTTTGACAAAGTCATCTTTAGACGTATTTAATATGGCGTAGATTGTATCATATTTTTCCTTTAGGTCTCTACTCGCTAAAAAAGAACTTATTCTATCACTTTTATCAAAAGCATTGCTTTCTGCATTTACGACAAGGATAGCACTTTTATCTATTTCTACTCCATCAGCTAGTACCTCGCAAGTAGTACTTCTGTGTTGATATAATCGATCTTTAGGCAATTCATTTTTTACAATACATTCAAAGCTATTAGCGAATGATGTTTTCATTGTTCCATTCGGAGCATATATTAGCACTGAGTTTGATCTTGAAAAATCAAAGTCCCTATCTAATTTTCCAATACCAAAACAATTTTCTAATTTTACAGATACTCTATTCATACTATTTAATCATAATCAAACTTCACATTACGAGTTATATTCGCACTTAATCCCAATCCGTTACGAGCAAGAGTTTTCATTGTTTCAACATGATTTTTTCCTGCTTTTCGATAACTATATGTATAGGCTTTACTATTTCCTTTAAACCAAACAATGACTTTGTCCTCTTCTTTTTGATAATAGGTAATTGGCGAATTACCACTTCTATTTGCATATCGTTCCATAAAGTGCAAGTTATGACTATAGCTTTACATAATCGTAATCATTGCGAATATTTGCGGAAAAGTACTTCCCGTGCGAACTCGCACTCATCAACTCTTCATATACATCTTGAGGAACATCAGAGTATTGATATACACCTCCATGATTAAATTCAACTTCCAAAATTTCATTTTCAGCATCGTAACCTATTGAAGCTAGATTTGATGATTCTACTGACTGTCGTTTCATGATCTTATGTTTTAAAATTAGTATTACTTCCCTCTATTCAACCTCCTCGCAGATAACTTTTTCCAAATACTATCTGCCAGTTTTATTTCTTTTTCCGTAAAACCGAATCCCTCTTTAAGAATTACCTCATTAGTTATGCTGAGTATTTCATCAATGCTTTTCTTTTTTCGCATCATTTTATCAATCATAGAAAGCAGATCTCCATTCTTCATGCGATAGGGAAAAAGTATTTTCTCTGCTTCACTCGGCATCAATTCCAAAACGCCACCACCATAACTGCGACCGACTATCTCTGAAAATGCCAGCGAAAGCGAATTGTAGAAACTGGCAACAAAAGCATTCTTATTTGTTTCTTCTTTTATAAATACCCTATGCATTGTGTCTGTTGTGTAAGCTTCTGCCTCGTTCAGTATTAAACGAGGAAACAAGTTGTTCCTACGGATGAATAGCGCATCGGATAGCCTAATTGAAGGAATGACAAACCAATCATCACGGATTCCCGTTTTGTAGCCCTTGTTTATTCCAATAGATTCGCCATACTCAATATAGCTTCTTGCGCCAACGCTCCCATTCAATTGTTCTTTCGGAGGAAACACCAGTAAATTGGCTTTCGCATCAGCTTGTATGTTTTTCACCCAGTCCTTCTTAGTGAAAATCAAACTATTTACTTGAACGCTTCGCCCAACCATCGGTTTCGCAAATTTTTCAAGTTGATAAAATATGACCGTGGAATGTGGAACAGTGAAATAGTTATTTGCACCTGTGGTAATTCCAACCTCAACATCAGCATATTTGCCAATAGTTGGTATCATTTTCTCCAAAGCGATATTTTCAAGGAAATCAATTTCGTCTTGTTCTAAGAAATAATACGTCCATTTCTTAGACTTGAAATCAATCTTCTTTGTTGAACTCTTTAGCCTGTTTACATCTAATAATCCTAAATCGGCAGCATCTCTAAGTTCCAAATGCTCAATCAAATGGGAACTACTTCCATTTTTCTCACAAAGCAAAAGTACTACTTCTTGTTGAATATCAGGAAAGACGAGTTTCTCAAAAGAAATGATATTGATTTTATTGTAAAAGTGCCCTAAAAACTCACGTAGTTGCTGAGCATAAGAAACTTGAAGCAGTTCAGCAGGAATAACAAAGCCTATTTTCCCAGTTTCTTTTAAGAGCAGACTTGAACCAACGACAAATGACACCCATGCGTTTGTAAGTTTTGAATATTTCAAATTCGCTCGTTTGAAAATCTTATCAGCTTCAACTTGCTGGTCTTTGTCAAAGTACTGGTATCGAATATATGGCGGATTTCCGACGACTAAATCAAACCGCTGGTTGGTTTCATTACAGTATAAGTGGAAGTCCGTATTTATCACTGTCTTATTGACCAAATCTATCTTATTGGCTTTTTCAGCCTCAATTTCATCAAACTCAACAGCCGTAACAGAATTGTATCGGAATTTATTTTCCTTTAGCTGCTCTAAGAATACGCCATCACCACAGCTTGGCTCCAAAATATCAGAGTCCACACTTCCGTTTATACCCCACTTCAAAATAAATGAAGCTATCGGGTCGGGAGTATAAAATCCTCCCCGTAATTTTTCTGCTGATGCATTTTTAATTAGCTTCATACATACAATTCTTTAATTAATGGAATTCGTGCATCATCATCTCCTAAGCCATACAATTTAGATAACAAGCAATTCAACTTGTCTTTTTCTCTGGAAAACTGTGCCTCTAAAGGAAGCCATTTGCGCTTATTCCCCGCATTCTTATCCATTTTATCATGGATGTCAATAAGCTTTTTTTGAGAAGCGACTATCTTATCGTGAATTCCCTTTTCGATTTCATTCAAAAAATCAATTTTACGAATGGGTAAGTTTCTTAGCACTTTTGTCCCTCTTGCGATATAACCTCCCCTGAAAACTTCGCCATATAACGAACTAAACCACTCCAAATATTTTGAATTGAGGATGGCTTGAATATAATAAATGGAGTATTCCGAATTTTCAGGCATTGCAACCACACAATATCCCGCAGTTCCTCCGGAGGAAATTAAAGTTCCGTAAGTATCAACAGCGTATTTATCCCCAACAGAAAGAACTCCAACGATAATTTTTGAAGATAGCCCGCAACTATCCAAGCTTTGGTGTCGCCCATACCTATGCCATTCATTCTTTGTTGTCGGGATGGGCTTTATGTCACGTTTTGGGTTGCTTAATTCCGCCTTATGCTTTTGGAGATATTTATAGGCAAAAGGATATTTTTTTTCGATTTCAGCCAAAGGAATTAATTCAACCTTTCCCTTCTTTTTAGTGTAGGGATAAATAACTCGCCCATTTGGCTTGAAAGAGCGATAAGTATATAGGTTATCGGAGCCTGATGAGGTTTTGAAATAAGGCTTGGTGAATGCTTTCTCAATCTGATTGTCTCCCCAGTAGTAGTATTTCTTATCTTCTTTGGTTGGAGCGAAAATATAGATATTATTGGCACTGGTTTGAATTCCGTTAAAGATATTGTCATCTCCGACCAAGTCAACCATCTTTATGCTTTGAGAAATGATTTTATCATAAGCTGTTGTTAATTCCGGAGCAACCAATACCCATACATCTTCGTTTAATTCAATTGTTTGTTTTTCTGCAAATCTGATTGATTCAGGCTCTCTGATTTTCCAACTCTCTAAATTTTTAACTTCCGCATACTGGAACGTCTCGTGGGGAGTCTTATTCAAGATGAGCAGGCAGGTATATGTCGTTTTATCACTAAACACTTGATTTGCTCCAAATGAAACAACCGAACTAAGATAGCCATTATCTGTAAGCAATTTGCGAAGCTTCATGCCTGCACCAACTTTTTCAAACTTACTTGGCACTATATAGCCTAAGATTCCATTGTCTGTTAACAGCTCCATTCCTCTCTCAAGGAAAAGGAAATATTTATCGAACTGCTTATATGCTGAATCGTAATACTCTTTATATAATGGCAATTCAAGCGGAGTTATGTTTTTCATATCCTCCGACTTCATATAAGGAGGATTACCAACAATTACGTCGAATCGCAACTCATCAAAATCAAAAGGATTGATGACTTCTTGCTTCTCATCTTCAACTTGTATAGGACTCAACAAGCTATTACCATAAAAGACATTGGAAGATAAGTCCGGCAAAACAGGCTTTGTCTTGAGGGTTGAATTTGTATCTTCATCTTCCAACAACTTTAATAATAACCCGAATTTTGTTGCTTCAACGGCATTATAGTCTTTATCTATACCATAAATGCAATTTAGCAAAAGTGTTCGCTTGGTTTCAAACGGGAGTTTAAATGTATTTATATTAGTCTGAATTAGTTTTGATCTGTCTTCATTCAGATAATAGTCAATGAGAATATCATTAAGTAGCTGATATAGTTCTAAGAGAAAAGCTCCTGACCCACAGGCAATATCAGAGAATTTTAATTGAAGAATTTCTTCGTCTGACTTGCCAACGCACTTTGTTAGGGCTGTATTTCTAAGAATATCATTTATTATGAAAGTAGGCGTGGTGATAATGTCCTTATCTACGTTTTCCGGCTTCTTGACTAGTACAACGATGTCATCTTGAATTGCCAAACGCTCAGAAAGGAATATTTCATAAATCCGCCCCAATACATCGGACGAAAAGACACTAAAGGAATAAGGGCTTTCAGGGTAATACAACTGCTTGATGATTGTCCAAAACACAGAACTAACATCTTCTACAATCTTATCTTTAAGTAATTGATCGAAAAGCCCCGAATTAAATCTTTTATCAGCCTCTTGAAATTTTTTAATCAACGCACCGAAGTCGTGAGCATTTGCAAACTTTAAAAGCGTTTGATAGTCCTCTAAATTCCTGTCTTCACAAACGCGAAGAAATAATATGCGATTCAAATAGCTCTGAACGACATCATTGAGTTGTTGCTCATCTATTGTCGGTTCAAATTTATGTATTTCACATCCTAATGCTTTTCGCCATTCGTTGATTTGACCGAGAAAGAGATTATCAATAGAATAATGGTTAATTCTATCTTCTATGTTTTTCCATTCAGTATCAAAAAGGTTTGAATAAACAGATTCTCGTCCAAGCAACCGTTTGATTTCGTCAAATCCGTTCTCGTATTCTGTGTAGTGGTACTTTTTTACAATTGCTTTCTGATAAGTATCTTCCTTCTCAACCTTAACAGAAGTGTCATAAATTATAAGGTATTCGAAATTTGAAAGAATTGAAATTTTCAACTTAGCCGTAAAGCCATATCGCCTAACCTGCTTAGCTGTATCATTATTTGATTCGATAGACACACATGGCTTCTTGGCTTCTAAAAAGAATTTTCTTTCCGAGAATAAACGAAATGTATAATCAGGTTTTTTTGAGTGTTCCGAGGCATTTGCTTTTAGTGCTTCTTCTAAAATCACCTCGCGTTCGTTGGTCGGTTTGCCTGCATTATTCTTAATATCCCAACCAAGCAATTCGAAAAAAGGGTCTAAGAAATCACTACGAAGCAGCGTTTCATTATATTTATTTGTCAGATAGTATTCTCTATCAGACTCATATTTTTCTATAAGATGTTTAATACTCATTCGGCTTTACGTGATTTTAAGTATTTAACCCTTTCTTCAGCTACCTTCAAGGTTTGAGAAGCAACATCTTCATCGAGTAGCTCATAAGCTATTTTCTCGCTCAGGTAGTGGATGAGTAACTCTTCTCTATTCAAATCAAGAATACCTGCGAGTTTAAGAATCTGCTCTCTTGTAGCTTTTCGCTCTCCTCGCTCAACCTTGCTCAGAATAGCGGTATCCATTTCAAGAAGAGCTGCTACTTGTCTAAGAAGTAACCCCTTTTTCTCTCTGCTCTCCCGAAGGATTTCACCTGTTGTCTGATTAATATCCATTTGCAACTTGAAATATTAGACTTGACATTTTTTGTCAAAGATAATGCTTCTATTTTAAATTCAAAGATTTTTGAAGAAAAAGTTTTCAACACGCCCCTCCATATAAATATTCTTTCCCTTTTTTCAATTGGTAAACACCTCTTCTATGGAAAGAATAAAGAAGCCAGCACTTTTAGGAGATTTACTCTTTTCGGAACGAAAAGGAAGAAATCTGCTAAAACCGCTTGCGGCTTGGTGTTGGGCGATTTATTCTTGGAATATACCTTTGTTTTCCAAATGAAATAAGGGACATTAACCGATTCTCTTGCCTTTCTTCTTTTTCTTTAGCTTTCGTAGCGGTTGCTCGTCTGCGGGATTAGTGTTAATATCTGCGGCAGAAGGCAGGAAAGAGAATAATCCGCCCAAATCGCTCGATTGATTTACTGATTTATTGGTTGATTGATTTACTGACGTACTGACTTGCTGTTGTACTGACGTACTGAAGTCAGTTTCGGATGCTTGTTTATTGCCACTGAAACCTTTCTTCATCTCATTATCAGAGACGATTTTTTCTTCCTGCATTTGTAGCTTCTCAGCAATGCTACCGTTTTTCATCGTATTGCAATACGCAAAGGTTTCAGGTAGCTGCCGATCGTATCCGAATAGTTTATCAAAACCTTTCTCCACGTTATCAAACAGGGCTGTACGGTTGAAGCCTCCCTTTATTGCACCCTTTTTGGTGTTGCGGTGGTTGGTGAGCGGACTTATCTTCACTTTGTTGGATTGGTCTTTCCGGCTGACAATTAAATGACAGTGCATATTCAGCTTGTTATCGGAGCGGGAACGGTCGAAATGAATTTTGCCGTAGAACTTTATGTCTTCGGCGGATAATCCTTTATTGAAGTTCTTGGCATATTCCGGAATGACGACTTCACGTATATACCGCTTCATGGCTTCGGCTTGTTCCTGTACGGTGTTGCCCAACGACAATAATTCCTTTTCAGAAGGGCTGACGTGAACCGCATAGAACTTGGCATCGGTTTTCAATAACTGACCGATATTCTTATCAATATCCTCAATCACTTGTGTCTTATACAGATTATCGTCTGCCAGATTGAAGAAGCCTTCGGTATAAATACCTTTCTGCATACGTTCCATATCTTCGTGTTCGAGGTAATTTGCCAACTGGCGACAACCTCCGGCATTGTTGTATGTGCCTTTGGACGGTGGTGGAAAGTCGATATTCATTCTTACGCACTATTAATCAGTTCGATGATTTCAGCTTTGAGGCTCTCTTTTCGTTTGCCGTCCATTACTCCGCAAGAAGCCAGTTCCGAGTATAGAAATAGTACATTCAGGAGTTTCTCAGTATCACGCCTTTGAAGTTGCGACAATGAATTTATGGATTTGGTATTGCCATCCATGATTCGGGATTGGTTGTTTATCACCTCTGCTTGCCGCCCAAAATGCTCATCCAGCTTTCGTAGAACCTGTATCAATATCTCTTTTGAATTTTTATTTTCCAATTCTAACTGCTCTGTAAGCGATTTTACAACCAAATCAAATTTGGCGGCAATCGAATGTGTCGCCCGAATCATGGGATTGAGTTCCCTTTCTTCGAAGTGGCGAATAAAACGAACCAAGTCATCTTGTCGTTTGTTTATTTTCGCCAATTCTGCTTTTGCCGATTCCGGCGGTTCGGATGGGTTGATACAAGCCTTATCCAGATACTCAAATGCGAGCTTCACGATCTCTCCTTTTTTTAGGTTGTAGCGTTTGCAAAGTTTATCTATTTTGCGATTGGTGGTCTGGTCGATACCAATCGTCGTTAATGCCGTTCTATTCTTATTTCGTTCCATATTATAACTTTTCTATAAGAAATCATTTTATTAATCACTTAATTTGCAAACCATTGCGAATTAAGCACATAAGAGCTTTTATAAATGCTATTTCTTTTATCTTGCTGATTAACAGCAAGTAACCCCGCAGGGCAAGAGGATAGAACAGGACTTGTCCAGTTCCCTCTTGCTACATTGCTCGCGACAGAGAGCCATTGGAATGAAAGCTTAAACTCGACGGCTTTCACCTTTCAAAGTGATAAAGTTAAACATCACTTTGAGACGATCGCCAATCATTCCGCCGTAGAACTCATCGGACGAAAGTGTAGCCAGAGTGAAGTTGGTCGTACCATGCGTAACCGTACCGACATCGCTCCGCAAACTCAATAATTCGGAAATGGGTCTGCTGACGTTTCCATAATCCACAACCATTTTGGACTCCCTGCCAATTTCGTCAATGATTAGTGGTCGCTTCGCAAACGTGCTTGCCGATTGTTTTACTATTTGCTCTTGCAATTCCACCGACTTGATAAAAGTGAACAGGGGATAGTTCAGGCTGAATTTCCGGACAATGTGATTATGAAGCAATGAATAAGTTTCGAGAATAAGCGTTTTTCCGCATCCATATTTCCCTTGCAGCATGATCCCTTTGCTCAAATCACCATCGAACGAGGAGTCGCCGGTCGCATACAAATAGAGTTGCTCTATCGTGGCTTCATTGTCGTTGTCGATAATGAAGTTCCGGTTCTGATTCCGGTTGTGTAGGCAAACCGTTCCGAATGGGCAGAACAACTCCCGAAAATCGGAATACGCCAACGGCAGAGGCAAACGACGTTTCAACATCTTTTCTTTTTCACGGGCAACTATTTCGCTGACATCTTCCTGCATCGCCTGAAAAAACTGCGGGTTAGTCGAAATCACTTCCCGTATGGTTAAATCCTTTTTTCTTTCCATAAGAATCTTTATTAGAATTTTTGTCTTTAGTCTTTATATTGTATGGTGGGAGTTTAAGGTCAGACTTAGGTGGCAGAATCCGATACTTAGTTTTGACCCTATATCCGCCCCCAACAACGTAATCCAGCAAGTCGGATTCCTTCAAGCGTTCGCGCGAAGATTTCAATACCTGAATGGAGATATTAGCGTTGGCAACCATTCGCTTGTCGGCAAATTCTATCCATTCCGCCCAATACGAGCGGTTCGCTAAGTGAATCAGATAGAAATACAACCGGGTTTCGTTTCCGCTGAAGTTCTGCTGTTCGTCCACTCGCCAGAAATTGACGATTAAATCAAACAGGTTCATCGTCCGGCAGCTTTACGCTTTTTGTATTCCGCTTCTGCCTCGAATTCTATTTCAGACAAAGTTTTCTTCTTGCCTTTGGCGATACATTCCAATAGCTCATCCTCAAAGAAGTAGAGCTTTTTGCCATTTTTATAACAGGGGAGTAGCCTCTTGCGCACAAGAGCGTACACGGTGGGTTTTGCTTTGCCGATTATCCGGCAAGCATCTTCGATTCCAATCGGAACACGTTTTTGAGGAACAACAGGAGTTTGCTGCCCCTTTTCTACTAAAAATTTGATTTCAGCCAACTCGCTGACTAAATGCGCTACTGCTTTTGGCAGGTTTTCAAAAGAAATTTCATGAACATCCATAACTATCAATTTTAATTGTTATGGTGCAAATGAAAAAAGTGTTTTCGCTGGGTTCATCGACACAGGAAGAACACGTTGAAAACACTTAAAGTGCTGATATTTTGTGGTTATTAGCAAACAAGAATCATAAAAAAGATGAAGACACAGTTATTGGTTTTAATTACCAATTGTTCTATGCGCTCGACCTATTCCACTAGTAGATCCTCCCTTTATCATCATTCTTCTTATTGCAATTTCGGTATACCCCCAATCAACAACATCATGTTCATACCCTATCTTTTTCAAAATAAGCATGGAGGATAGCATTATCAAGCGATTACAAACAAGTTTCAACAATTCATCATCTGTTAATGACTTAAAGAGCTCTGTCTTTGGTGCAGGTAAAGAACCGTGCAGAAAACGATTTCTACACGAGATACAGTATAAATCTTCGTCATCTAAATCAATGTTTAGAACAGCAAATGGAGATCCTAACTTTGAAGAATTTGACTGTTCGTTTATTTTACCCAATTTACTATCTAAGGAATCATATATAGATTTTGCAACTTTACCTTTGATTTTTTTTAGTGATTTTTTTAATTCATGTTTCAGTTGACTACTAATTTCCCTATCTTCTATTAATGGTTTAACAATCTTATATTTAGGCACAATTACATTAGTAATGGTTTCTAATGCAACTGCCGCCAGACATCCTTTAGACAAACCGTTTGTATTACTAGCTTGCGTGAGTAATATACAGGAGCGAAGTAATTCTTCATTTTTATATAGCAACTTTACGAGATATGCGAATTGATCGGAAGTCAATTGTAATTCTTCTTGCGATATATCTTGGTATGAATGATTATCTAATAGAGGTCTTTCTGTATGTATTGTCTCATTAAAATTTTCATAACGATAGGTTAATGTATCTTTCTTTCCCTTTTGCATAGAAAAGAAATAGGCACTATCGGCTATATAAAAACCTGAAATTAGAGAAAATGCTGCTCTTATTGCATTAATAATATGTAGAAAATCATCATGGTTAATTGGATTATTTGTTTTGAACACAAAGTATCCAAGGCTGTCTTCGATCCTCACATGATAAAATAGTATTGTTCGATTGTCAATTTCTATTTTAACACAATTTTTCCACGAAGAATTTTGATCCTTACTCGTTGTCATATCATAAGATATTCCACAAGAATAAGCCTTAAAGTTATCACAATTATATCGATAATAAGCCGATTGTTTGGAATTTTCCCATTGGTTATCATCCAAATCTCCTCGAAATGCATTAATTTTTATGGATGCTTGTTTTATACCTTCTCCAATTGATTGTTTAAATGCGGTAACATCTGTATTCTTTATTAATATACTAACCCCATGTGTTGCGAGTATTGCTGGCTTCTCGAAGAAATAATCCATTTTGAATTTATCTTCCCATTCTGGGAGCAAATTAAAATGAACCAAAAACTCCCCATTATCCTCTCGAAGCATATTTGCATCCATTATAATATCCTCTATAGCTGTCCCAAGTTTAAAATCAACTTTTCCAGATTCAAACAGTGAAATTAGTTTTAATGCAGCATTGTCATCTTCAAAAATAGTATCACTTATTTGTAGAAATTTGATTGTTTTCTCATCCATTTTTTGTCTATTATTCTGTGAAACTTTCCTGTATTTTAATCACCCCCTTCAACTCATCATCTTTCAAATGCCGCTTTATACTCTTAACTTCTGTTTCTCGGAAAACATCTGGGAATACTGTTTTCAGAAAACTTGCGATTTCATCTTGCCCTCTTGGTTTGAAGAAATTCCAGATATTCCAACCGAAATGGCGAAGGTCAACAGCAGTTAGCTCTTTGACTTTAACCGGCTTTAATTCACCCATATCCGCATTGGCAATATACAGTAGGACATTCCGGCAAAGGATATCGAGATGCTCGTCCGAAAGATAGAGTATAAAAGACTTTCGGGTATAGTTCAGGGCGATATTCTGTTTCTCCTCCTGCTCATTAGTCCTGTTTTGAAGTTGTTCTTTTCTGATATCTTCCAAAGAGGGTTGCTCCGGCATATCAGGAACGATTTCTTCCTCTTCAATTACTGACTCCTCAATTACCGGCTCTTCAGTTGTAATTTCTGCTATTGGTTCTTCTGCTTCAACAATTGGGACTTGCCTGCTTTCAATCTTCTTTCGGAAGTATGGTATTTTGGATAGCCACTTGCCAATCCAAGGTAACATTGTGTTTTGCAGTATCACATGGATACTCAAATAGACTACAACCTGAACAGCCAACGCCACAATAAAAACTATGAAAGCGGTAAAGCTATCAAATCCAACCGAAACGGTAAACATACGCGCCAGTGTTGCAATCGCCAGTGCAACACAAGCCACAATCACATATAATATAATGTACTGCAAAAGATTGTTCTGTTTCATTCTCCGGTATTATTTATCCCGTTCAACTGTATCGCTTGTGCCGCTTTATTCTTTTTCTCATCAACCACCTTAGCATATATCTGTGTAGTTTTCACATTGGTATGCCCGAGCATCTTACTGACAGTGTAAATATCTGTGCCACTGCTTAATTGGAGGGTCGCATACGTATGACGGAAGCAGTGAAAGCTGATTTTCTTTTTAATGTTTGCCGCGTCTATCCAGCGTTTCAGAGGTTTTGAAATCCATGCTGGGTCGGGTAAATCCTCAAAAACTAACTGCTCCGACTGTCGGGGTTCTCCACAAAGTTCTAAAGCTTGTTGGGAAATTGGCATATACTCTACGCCTTTCGTTTTCTGCTGTGTAAAATGCAGTTGAGCTTGATTGCCGTTCATGCTGATTTCTTTCCATTGCAGTTTTTGAATATCGCAATGGCGCAAGCCTGTAAGAGCCGAGAATAGAGCTGCCCGTTTGAGAACTTCCCTTTCACATGGCGTATTGGCAAGGGTATTGAGTTCCTCAACGGTTAAGTATTCGCGCCGTGATTCCTGTTCTTGAATGCCTTTGATTCTGGCAGACAAGTCCACTTGCAGGTAACCATCAACGAACGCCTGTTTGAGAGCTGCCTTGAAAATAGAGAAATAGGTTGCTGCCGTATTTTGCGAAATTGTTCCGCTTTTGCTTCCACCACAGGGCGCAGTCATAAGAAAGAGCTTGAACTCTTCGGCTGTCCGATTATCTATCTGAGAAAATAGAAGTGTATCGCCGGAAAAAAATTTCAACAATTCATATACTCGTTTCCAATTGACTTGAATTGACTCGGAGCTATTGGCATGACGTTTGGTGGTTGTTTTCTTGAAATATTCGATGAAATTCTGCTGTAAACGTTCTTTTTGTTCAACCTGTGCGCTTTCGGTGTCGCTGTATAAATCGGCATTATCGTATTCGCGCTGGCGGAGCTTGCGGACTCCATCGGCATAGAGCATCGTTTCTTGGTCTTTCTCGCTTCGGCAAATGATTATTCCGTTATCATCACGTTTGGGTTTGAAAGTTTTCGTTCCGGCTGCATCGGTGCGGGCGGTACGTTTTTTATCCCATTCGACAGTAGTTATACTCCGATTAATATATTCCCGAATCCGCTGTGGGGTTTCCTTGCCCAGAACAAAGACCGGATAACTTTCGAGGTAGATATACCATTCTTTGCGATCTTCCGCTTTACGAATCCGGACGGTTACTTTGGTGTTTGATAGTTGCTTCATCGGCTGTATATATTATCGATTTCTGATTTGGGAGCATACACATAGTTGCCAATCTGCCGGGTTGGAATAGAATATTTGCGGATATGTTTATAGACAGAACTATCGGATATGCCGAATTTCTTTGCTATTTCCCCGATGGTATAACAGTCTTCCGGTTCAAGTCGATATACTTTCGGAGTTGGTTTTTCCTTTACGAGAGGAGTTTGTCGAATCGGAAACATTTCTTCAATTGCGGCACGGTCTATTCGCATAAGGCGAGTTCCTAAGTTGATAGCTGGAATCCGTCTCTGGCGAATCAGGCGATAAAGTGTACTTTTGGCTACACCGAAAAGGGCGATTGCTTCAGGAACGGAAATGTATAATCGGTCAGCAGATATTTTTTCTATAACTGCTTTCTGCTCTTCTTCCTTTTTCTTTTGGATTTTCTTCTTACGGTAGGCTGTATTGCTACACGTTTTAGAGCAATAAACAGAATCTACCGTCTTGGGAATAAACGGTTCTCCGCAAACTGCACATTGTTTCTCTATCTTGTCCATCGCCATCTTTATCGTCATTTAAGTACTCATTAGTATTCATAAGTGCTCATAAGAGCCATCTCGTCTTCAAATAAGTTCCGATACAATTATGGTACAAATGTATGATAAAAATCGATATAAAACAAACATCAACAATAAATCTCATAAAAACAAAAATCGCTGCAACACATCATGTTACAGCGATTTTATAATTATTAGCTATCGTTATTTATAGCCTTTTACTTCACCTCTTCGAAGTCGACGTCGGTCACATCACCTTCCTGGCTTCCGCTTGGATTGCCTC
>ENA-UOOI01002255-UOOI01002255.1-fermentation-metagenome-genome-assembly--contig:-NODE-2255-length-17314-cov-10.124109_pt1 | contig 17314 bp, 21 predicted proteins | sample MGYA00245779_ERZ724027 | MGnify/ENA primary metagenome ERZ724027 (study PRJEB28704, sample SAMN03018318) | fermentation metagenome | biome: anthropogenic terrestrial biome; feature: soil...
ATGAAATTGGAGCCATTAGTATCATAGCATTTATATTGAATTTTGGAAGCATAAATGGAGGCAGCTTAAAAAATGAAGTATCTGCTATGGTTTTTAATGACTGCTGTGGTATAACTCCCAGAACTATTGCAGATACATATCCGGTTATTATGGCTATCAGTATGGGTATTATTCCGAGAAAACCCTTGAAATACATGCTTCCGATTACGGCTACAGCCAGTGTTATTCCAGAAACCGTCATCCAGGCCCACCTTGGTGTACTCTGCATTTGGTTCGTCGTATAGGCAGGATTGAAACCGGACCAGTTTATGGCTGTAGAGGCGAGGCTCAGGCCTATTACGATTACTATGGAGCCGACTACTACGGGAGGAAGGGCCCTGTTTAGCCAATCTACTCCGCAAAATTTTATTATCACGGCCACTATTACATACACGCATCCTGCAGCTATTACGCCGGAAAGCATAGCCGAGGGACCGTATCCCCTGGATGCGATAATTATCGGGCTTATAAAAGCAAAGGAAGAACCCAGATAAGCGGGCAGCTTGGCTTTAGTACATATTATATATATGAGAGTTCCAATACCACTGCAGAACAGTGCAATGGACGGACTCATACCGGTCAATATGGGAACAAGTATGGTGGAGCCCACCATGGCAAATAAATGCTGGAAGCTAAGCGGTATAGTAGTCAGTATGGGCAATTTATCTTCAACATCTACGAAATCTTTCATCTACGACACTCCTTTTTAGTCTCTCCGGACTATTTTAAAAGTTCTATTTTAATTAAATTATAGTTCATATATTTTTACCGAATCCTTTTTGTCTATTTCTGAAATCTCTACAGATATCATTTCTTCCCTGGAAGTAGGTATGTTTTTCCCTACATAATCGGGTCTTATGGGAAGTTCCCTGTGTCCCCTGTCGATTAAGACCGCCAGCTGTATTAGCCTTGGCCTTCCCGAATGAATGATTGCATCCATGGCAGCCCTTGCTGTGCGGCCGGTATAAATGACATCGTCGACCAGTATGATTTTTTTGTTTTCCACATCTGTTACATTAAATTCATTTACTACAGGTTGTTCTGAAAGGGGACTTAGATCGTCCCTGTAGAAGCTTATGTCGACTCCTTTGACATCCAACCTGACACCTTCAATTTTATAAATATTTTCTGCTATTCTCTTGGCCAGAGGGTATCCTCTTCTTTTTATTCCTATTAGCATTATGCCTTCTGTGCCTTTATTTTTTTCTATTATTTCATGTGATATTCTAGTTAAGGTCCTGTCCATGGCCTTTTTATCCAGAATAAGTGCTTTTAACTTCAAAATGTCACCTCCGTTACATATTTGGACATAAATAAAAGCCCTTCTCCATGTGAGAGGGCATATTTGCCAAATTACCCTTTTGATCTCACCGGATCGTATTAAAGGATATCAACCTTGTTAATTATAAAATAATTTTTTCTACATTTCAAGCTTTTGAGGCAAATCTATTTTTCCTGTTCTATAGGTGGAATTGAGGAGTCCACATACAGGGTCTTGTTTGTGTAGTATATTACCATACCAGGCCTTGCCCCATTTGGTTTGTGAATATTTTTCACATTGGTATAGTCCACGGGTACTTTTGAGGATCCTTTGGCCTTGCTGTAGTGAGCTGCGAGCATGGCTGCCTCTTCCAGGGTTTTATCCGGGACATTTCCAAAATTTTTTATTATTACATGGGAACCTGGAATCTTTTTGGTGTGGAGCCATATGTCCCTCTTATCTGCAAATTTGAGGGTAAGGTAGTCATTTTGAAGATTATTTTTACCTACATATATTTCTATACCGTCGCTGGAAATAAATTTCATGGGCCTGGATTTTTTGGAATTCTTCCTGACCTTTGACTTTTTAAGTTTGATATATCCTGCAGACATGAGCTCCCTTTTTATTTCTTCTATGTCTTCGTAGCTGTCTGAATTTTTTATGTTGGTCATTACCGAATTCAAGTATTCAAGTTCTTCGTTTGCTATATTCAATTGTTTCCTGGCAGCTTTTTCTGTTTTCTTTAGCTTGTTGTATTTTTTAAAATAGCGCTGAATATTTTCAGAAGGTGTTTTGTTACTGTCCAGTTTTATGTCCACGTATCGGTTGCCTTCATAATAATTTTGAACTCTCATATGAGAACATCCATTTTTGATTTTGTATATATTGGAAGTGAGCAATTCACCGTAAACTCTGTAAATGTCTTTATTTAGGGAATCTTTAATATTCTCTTTTAGAATTTTGATCTTTTTATTACACCTGTCTAAATTTATATTTATAAGTTTTTGGAGGTCGGAGCTCCTGTTGTTCAACCTGTCTGCCCTATCCTTTTCATAATAGAATTCTTCCACGAGTTTGGAAGGTGAAGTATAGTGGCTTTCTTCATAGTCCTTTAAGTAAGTTAAATTGTCGCAGTAAAAATCTTTCATTTTACCGTCTTTTTTATAGGATATAAAGTAAAATTCATGATTTTTAAGCTTGTTGAAAGTACTGCTGCTGAAACTATATAGTATAGTTATGGATGTTTCGTCAAAAATGTTCAGGTTTTCACATAGATTTAAGCTCTCCAACCTGTGAAATAACTCTTTTGAAAAAGAATTGCTGACTCCTGTGAATACTGTGGAAAAAAATTTTTTATCTATATATTTTAAGCGGTTTTGTATAAAAATTTTGAATTCATTCTTGGAAAAACAAAATGGATTCAATTTGTTTGAAGTCGGAGGGAATTTGTATTTGATTCCCGGCAGCAGGGATCTGACGCTGTTTATTTCAGGAGTTATGTGTTTTATGCTGTCCATTATAAAATTGTCCCTCTGACGGAGCAATGTGATGTTGCTGTGCCTTCCCATTATCTCCACTATCAATGTGTAAATACTGTTGAATCCAAGTTCGTCTGAACTTTCAAAATCCAGGAATACAACCCTGTCTGTATCCAGCTGTCTTATCTCAATTAATCTTGAAGAATTAAGATATTTTCTAAGTACCATACAAAATATAGGAGGCTTTAGTGGATTTGGTTTGTTTTTGTCTGTAATATGAATTTTAGGATATACAGAACTTGAGCTGATTGAGAGCTTATAGTTTTTCCTGTTGTTTTTTATGCACAGTATGATTTCATCTTTTTCAGGTTGATTGACCTTCTCGACACGGCCTCCCAGCAGTTTATATTTTAATTCTTCCAGAATACTGTATATAAAAATACCGTCCAATGCCATAGTATCATCCTTTCTATTTGTTTTCTGTATCAAATGTCTGTTTCTTGAACTTTAATTTAAAAATTATGACGGCAGTACTCTGATAAATTATATCATCTAAAATTTATTAAATAAAGTTACCTGGAAAAATTCTGCCGATGCCGGTATGAGTTGATTATTGATAAAAGATTAATGCAGTAGTAAACTTAATTCAAATGTGAAATTCTACGAGGGGATGAAAGTTATAATATGAAATTTACTAAAATGCAGGGAAGCGGAAATGATTTTGTAGTTATTGACGATAGAGGAAATGAATTTTTAGGTAGGGAAAGTGAGCTTGGAATAAAACTTTGTAACAGGCATTTTGGGATAGGAGGAGACGGCGTATTGATAATTAGGAAGAGCAATATTGCCCAGATCAAGATGGTAATAATTAATTCGGATGGATCCAATGCTTCTATGTGTGGAAACGGCATAAGATGTTTTGCAAAGTATATATGGGAAAATGATATAGTAAGGGACTCTGTCGTAAAAATAGAAACGGGGGATGGGGTAAAAGAAGTCTTTTTGGATATAGGAAAGAGTGGAGTTGAAAGAATTACTGTGAATATGGGAACTCCGTCCTTTAAGCCCCGTGAAATTCCTGCCAGGTTTGCAGACGAAATTGTAGATAAGCAAATAGAAATCAATGGAAAGAACTACAAGATCACTTCACTGTTCATGGGAGTACCACATACAGTTATATTTGGAGAGCTTGAAAAATATCATGTAGAAGAGGGGAAGTCGATAGAAAAATGTCCCGTTTTTCCTCAGGGTACAAATGTTAATTTCTGTGAAATTTTAGATAAAAATAATATCGAGGTGAAAACCTGGGAAAGAGGGGCGGGACCTACTCTGGCCTGTGGTACGGGAAGCTGTGCCTGTGTCGCGGCTGCAAATAAATTGAATTTGACAGGTAAAAAGGTTAAAGTCAAGGTGCCTGGCGGAAATATATGGGTTGAAATAAAGGGAAGAAGTGTGTTTATGACAGGCCTTGCGGAGATTTGCTTTAAAGGAGAATATGATATTTAATGAAAGTTTTCATGAAAATAATATTCTGTGCGGCGGTATTTTTAAGTATTTTTACATTTGGCGGGTGTACTGCCAGAGATGGATATGGGGATAAAAGCTTAAAAATACCTGCACATTCTGATGTTATGGTGATTGAAAATAAGAATAATGGAGGAAATATATTTGATATAAAAGGCGATAGATTGATTAAAGAAAAAACTTCCGGTAATAACATTTTGGATTTGGCATATAATGTGCAGAAATCAGTCTATGTTTACCTGGTTAATGAAGGCGGAACTGAAAAAAATGGCAGCAGGATCGTTATATTGCATAGGGGAGTAAAAAGTGAAATTAAAGATTTTTTTGCTGCAAAGGATATAAAAATGAGTCCTGGAGGAGATAAAATTGCCTGCAGGGTCTATGAAAATTCTTCTTTGGGCAGTGCACAGGGTATGAAGGTATATGGTTTGGAAAGCAAGAAATACATAAAACTTAAATCCAAAGTTTTGGTTTCGGGAAATTTGTATCAGTGGCTGGATGATCACAGGATAATATACTACGGGAGCATGGAGGGAAAGAAGAATTCTGATGCAATATATCTATATGATTTTAACAAGGACAGAGAGCAGGTGTATTTAAGTGACATGGGTGGATATTGCACTTATTTTGCCGCTGCAGGAAGCAACCTGCTTATTTTGCTGCAAAACGGCAGTGAATCGAATTTGTACTATTACAATCATAAAACCGGGAAATTTCAATTTTTAAGCGACGAAATCGGACAAATATACGTTTCTGCAGCAGACAGTAAAAATAAATGTATATTTTTTATAGGAAAAGACGAGGGAAATGCCGATTCGGTTTATAAATTTTCACAGGAGGAAATTGAAGTTTCAAGAATAACCTACGATTTCCCCAAAGATGTTTCCAGGTACGGCGGCATAGTTCAGGGTAAAAACGGAAAAGTGTATTTTGCGGGTACTGGCGGTGCAGAAAATGGTCAGGATGTATTTATGTATGATCCGAGTGATGGATCTGTGAATATCATATCGGATCATGAGGGAATATATAATATTTATTTTGGCCGTAATTGATTAGAAAATATTTTATTGGGATATAATCTGAATATCAATATTATGAAAAGAGAGGAAATAAGATGTTTTCTGCCAAAATGGAAAAAGTAAATATGGAAGATATTTCATTAGAGCCTGACATAGTCAGGAAAATACCCGAGGAAATAGCCCGGGATAATTGCCTCATTGCATTGAGACGGGTCAATGGGAAGGTTATTGTAGCCGTAGATGAGATTCCGGATGTCACTTTAGTGGAGGAATTGAAGTTTATATTGGGTGTTGAATTGGAATTTGTAAAATCTCATAGGGAAAAAATACATGATTTGATAAACACCTATTATTGCAAGGAGAATTTAAACCATGCATTGAAAGACATAAAGGAAAATGAAAGTGTTTCACAGTTGACAGCGGAAAATATTTCGGACAGATATAGATTTCAGAACTCTCCGGTAATAAAAGCAGCCAATTATATTATAAATAAGGCCATAGATGAAAGAGCCAGTGATCTGCATATAGAGCCTTTCCAGGAAGATGCAGCTATAAGGATGAGGATAGATGGAATCATACACGAGTACATAAGAATATCCACGGCTGTATATCCTTTACTGTGTACGAGGATAAAGATAATGGCCCAGATGGATATAGCTGAAAAAAGGCTTCCCCAGGATGGAAAAGTGAAATATACGAGGGGAAAATTTGACTATGATATCAGGGTCTCCACTCTTCCAACTATATACGGCGAGAAATTGGTCTTGAGAATTTTGTACAGAGATGACAAAATAGAGGATTTGAACAAACTGGGGTTTTCAAGAAAAGATGAAGAAAAAATAAAGAACATGCTAAACAGGAGTTCGGGCCTTATTTTGGTGACAGGACCGACTGGAAGTGGCAAAACCACTACTGTTTATTCTATGATAAGCAATATAGATGCCAGAGAAAAAAATATAGTAAGTATAGAAGATCCTGTGGAATACACTCTGGAGGGAGTGAACCAGGTAAATGTCAATTTAAAGACAGGGCTTGATTTTGCTCTTGGTCTCAGAAGCACATTGCGCCAGGATCCCGATGTCATAATGCTTGGAGAGATAAGAGATGAGGAAACGGCACATATGGCAGTAAGGGCTGCGGTGACAGGACATTTGGTAATAAGTACGCTTCATACGAATAGTTCGGCCGAATCTGTGATAAGACTCAAGGACATGGGTGTTCCAGAATATTTTATACAAGATGCACTCATAGGTGTGATATCTCAGAAACTGGTTAGGAAAATATGCCCTTATTGCAGGGTAGAGTATGTCCCCTCTTCCGAGGAAATTAAAAAATTGAAATTGTCTTCCGGACAGGTTCTGTACAGGGGAGAGGGATGTGAGAGGTGTAATTATAAATCATACAGGGGCAGGACGGTGATATATGAAATATCATATGGAAACGGGGAAATAATGAACTTTTTCAAAAATGACAGATTGAATTTTGAGGACAATATTAAAGAGTTGGGCAGGGCTTCCATGAGGGAAAATTGCATGAAACTTGTTAAATCAGGTGTTACTACTTATGGGGAATTTCTGAGGGTGTGCTCGTAACAAAAAAGGAGGTGAATACCATAGTAAGGTACAGTGCAATAAATATACAAGGTGAGAAAGTCAGGGGCAGATGTGAGGGATATGAGTTCGTTGAATTAAAATCTTCCCTGAAGGAAAAGGGATATTATATATATGATCGAAGTATTGTAAAAAGTCACAGAAAGATATTTTTTAAGAAGCCCAATATGATGGATATAAGTGTGCTGTGCAGCCAGCTGAGTATTATGCTGAGTGCTGGAATACCCGTGTCTAAGGTATTTGATGAGCTGGAAAATCAGTATGGCACAAGTTCTGCAAAATATATTCTAAAAGCTGTGAAGGAAGAAGTAATAAAGGGAAAAAACCTATATGAGAGCATGGCTCAGTTCAAACATGCATTTCCCGTATTTATGATAAATATGGTCAAAGTAGGTGAAGAATCAGGCAGACTGGATGAAATATTCAAAAAATTATCTGAATATTACGAAAAATGTTACAGCGTTATATCTTCAATAAAAACTTCTCTCATATATCCTGCAGTGACATTGGCGGTTTCAGTATTTATTCTATTGTTTCTGATGATTGATATAGTGCCTCAATTCATCGACATCATAATTTCCAATGGAGGTGAAATCCCTGCTTTAACCAAAATTGTCATGTTCAGTTGTCAGTTCCTTGGAGATCATTGTCTGCAAATTTTGGGGGCGTTTGTTCTTATTTGTATTGTATACTGCAGGTTTCGCAAAAAATCCAAAGTGGTCAATGCTGTAGAGAATATAAAAATCAGAATACCCTATTTTAATAAGGTTTTCAGTGATCTTACGATCTTTAAAATTTGTTCTTCCATGGCCATACTCACCAGTTCGGGGGTAAATATAATTGATTCGCTTAAAATTACCGGTGAATTGCTGGGGAATAATATCCTGTCGGGTAAAATTGAAGAGTCAATAAAATATATAGAAGGAGGTGAAGATGTATGCGGAGCTTTAAAAAGGGCAGGAATAGATGACAAATTGTTTTTGTCCCTTGTTAAAACCGGCGAAGACACGGGAAATATGGATGGTATGTTTTTAAAATTGGAACAGCTGTTTGGCAGTAAACTAGATAGGTATTTAAAAAAAATGACTAAAATTGTGGAGCCTCTCATAATAATATGCCTGTCATTATTTGTGGGTATATTTATTATATCTGCACTTATGCCAATATTTAGCATAATGGATTCTACATTATAGTCTTTAAATAAAAATTGAAAGAAGGTAGTTTAATAATGATGGAAAAATTTAAACGCAAAAAGAAAAAAGGATTTACTCTTATAGAACTCATGTTAGTGGTTGCCATAATTCTGGTGCTTTTGGGATTTTTAGTTCCTAAATTTTCTGCTTATCAGAACAAGGCAAAAACTGCAAAGGCAATTAATACGGCTAAGCAGATAGAAACGGCGGCTATGGCAAGCTACGGTGATAATGACGGAAGTTTCAATGAAGAAGATGTACGGAGCTGTATATCAAATCTCACTTCTGCTGGAGGAGCCAGCATTGAATCCGGAGGCAGCGATCAGCTTATCAACATAAGTTATGAAAGTGACAGCGATACATATGTTTTGGAAATTGATGCCGCAAATAATTCATATAAGGTGAGAAAAGGAAATGACCAGATATTTCCTAAAAATACTTCCGGTGAATAGCAGTTTTATGATATCAAAGGTTAAATCAAGAGGTTTTACACTGCTGGAACTGACTCTCACTATAAGCATATTTTATATAATATTTAGTTTTAGCTTGATTACCTTAGGGTTCTATAACAAGATTACCAATGACATAGATGTGGATTTAACCGAGAATAATATTGTGAATTTTATAAATAAATCCAAAACCTACTGCAGGGACAGCAGAGGAGAAGGGGGTTACATTTATTTTGATCAAAGCAGTGAAAGCATGACTTTTAATGTAAATTTGAATGAAATATTCTATATGAAATTGCCTGAAGGCTTTACACTGAATAAAGTGAGAAATGATAACAAGATAGAAATAGACAGCCGTGGGATCACACAGGACGCCTGCAGTATAAAGTTTAAGGATAGAAGGGAAGAAGTCCATTGTTTAACTATGTGTGTGGGAACCGCTTATGTGGAAATAAAATATTGATGCACAAAAAGGGGGAATACAACACAATTCACACTGCAGTGAAAGGTTTTACCTTAATAGAGGTACTGTGCAGCATAGCGGTTTTTTCACTATTGTTTATGACGGCCCTTTATATACAGATAAATGCTGTTAAAATTAAAAATTACAATGAAGATGCAGATAGGTATACGTTGATTATGGAATACATAAAAAATAATGTGAGATGTAATTTCAGCTATGAAGATATTCTGAATTTGCATGAAGAAGGCAGGGTATATTTGGACTGCCGCAATCTGAAGTCTGAAGATATTGAAAAAGTAAAACTCTATGGTTTGTTTTCCAGTGTGAAACCTTCAAGGGAGCCTTATATTATTTTAAACATTGCAGCAGGGGAGGTGCTGAAGATAGATCTGCAGTTTTATGGAAAAATATATGGAGATGTCAAGGTGGATAAATATGAATTCTACAGGGGAAATTATTAAAAATAAAATGAAATGCAGAAAAGGTTTTACAATTATAGAGATGCTTTTAGTTGTGGCATTGGTGGCTTCCATAACTATAGTGCAGATAAGAGTTATTTCAAAATATATGAAGCTTCACAGGGAAGAGATTGATTACAGCAGGGAATTGTTTTATGTCAATGAAGCTTTTATGATAATAGGACATCAGGTAAAAGAAGCTAAATATATAGATATAAAGAATAATATGATCATTTTGAAAAGATATGATGGTGAAGGATATGATTATATAAAAAAGCATAAAGGGGATAGTATTGTAATTTCCTATGGTTCCAGCAATTCCCCTACTTTAAATAATATATTGAAGGGAATAAAGGACTTTAAGGTGGAGAAAAACGGGAAAGTTTTCTATATATCCATAGATATGGGGAAAGGCAGTTTTTATAAAAAATGTTTTGCAGTGGAAAGAGAAAGGCTGGAAGGGGATTTATACTGATATATGTAATTCTTATAGGTTTTATATGTATTTTTATTTCCCTCGGCTGTTATAGTATGGAAATGAATATTAGATCAAATAATTTGAAGAGCTACAATAAATGCCTTGAGGTGGATGCAATAGGCAGACAGAGAGAATATCTTTTGACTGAATTGAATAAATACATAATTGAAAATATAGATTGTGAAGGAGAAAATCCAAAAGAACGCATGTCTTTTCTGGGTGATGTCAGACTGTATTTTGAAGAATGTTTCATATATTATGATAAAAATGCGGATCGTTTTAGAGCAGTGTACATATTTGATGGAAAATTTTATAAAGAGGAGATTTATGAATATAAATTTGAAAAGGGGAAAATTTTATATAGCTGTGTAGATTATTCTTTTGACGGGGAGTGTGAGTGAAATGTACAATAAGGTATTTCTAGAAGTGGATGATAGAGGCATGGTATATAGGGAAATGCCAGGTAAAAATTTTGCACTTGGCCTGTTTGATGCAGGAGAAATTAATAAAAATATTACTTCTGTTAATGAGATCAAGGTGAATTTGAGAAATAAGAAGCTGGTTGTATTGGTACATGGGGAAGAAGTGTATGTGATGTCCATGACATTGCCTAAGGTAGGCAGAAAGAATATATACAGGATCATAGAAGAAGAAATTGAAAATAAATTTAAAAAAATGAATGATATAATGTTTTCTTATAGAATAATCAGGCACTTTAGACATAGCCTGGAAATAATGGTATTCTGTATGAACTATGACAGCAGGAAATTAATAGAAGAGTGTCATAGCGCGGGCTTTTGCGTTAAGGGAATAGTACCGGTTCAATTTTATATATGGGAAACTTACAGAAATAAAATAAAAAGTGAAAGTTATATATTTATATTGATGAGAAACGGGATTTTATATTTTATGGTATGCCATGAGAACAAAATGGTACTTAATAATGTATTTGAAAATATGAAAAAAAGTGACTTTTTTTATATTCTAAGACAATTTCAAATGAAATTAAATGTTCTACTGAACAATTTTAGATTTCAACGAATATTTTTTGTTGATTTTCCGTATACAGATATAATAGAAAAATTGTCCGATACATATTTTTGTGAAGATCTCTCGGATGGGGTGAAGAAAGATATGAAGAAAGAAGCATTAAAATATTCAGATAAGAGGTAGGTAAATGTGAAGGGTTTGTATTTTTTACCCAAGTGGTATGTTAAAAATTTAAGCACGCAAATGGGCAGAAGATTTAAATTTATTATTGTGCTGCTCTTGATAATAAATTTGCTGCTCGTCAATTTATTTATAGCAAATAAAAATAAATTGACTGCTTTAGAAGATAAATTAAGGAAAACTGCACCTGTGGAAAAGAATTTAGACTATGATGACAGGACGTTTAAATGCTTTTCAAACTTCTATGAGTGTGTGTGGAAGGAAAGAAATTTTAAAGATATAAGCATACATGACGGCAATGTGGACTTTAGTGTGGAGGACGAAAAAGATTGTTTTTCACTGGCTGGGGATATAGAAAAATCAAATAAATTCATAATAGAAGATTTGAAATGTCTGGGTACTGCAGGTGATCAAAAGAAAATTTGGCAGATTGGTTTAAGGTTGAAATAAAAATATAAACTTGTTTGAGGTGAAATGGCTGTGAGGAAAATGACAAATGGTGTATATGGAGTTATCATATTAATTCTGACCTTGAGTTGTATATTTTTTTTGTCAGAGAATTGTCTGCTTATTAAAAATTTGAATATTAAAAATTACAATTTTAAATTACAGGAAACAAAATCAGAGAAAAGCTTAAATAACGTAAATGCAATAAATTATGGAGATGTTTTGCAGAAGCTAGATAGCTTGGATGGGGTTCAGATACTGAATTTTACCAGGAGCAAAAATGGGAAAATAGCTGTTAAGCTTGAGATATCGGGGGATAAGGAAAAAATTGCAGATACTTTGAAAAAAATAAGGCAAAGGGATAATTTTTACAACATGGGTAATATTAAAATAGAGCAGGATAAATGCAGCAATATAAAAGCAAAAATAGATGTTAATTTTACCTAAACACCATTATGGTGATTCTGGTGTAAATAGGTGCCCCAAGTTTGCAAATAATCACAAATTTTGATAAAATAGCATTGTCTGAGTATGACAATGTTATGTGAGGGAGTTAATACAATTATCCATAGATTGTATTGCATTATTAGGGGAGGAATTATAGTGTTTAAAGAGAGAATTGAAAAATTAAGAAAAGCTATGGATGGGAGAAACTTGGATGCTGTTTTGTTGATAGGTGATCCGAATAGAAATTATTTGAGCGGATTCACAGGAAATGAGAGCTTTTCACTTATAACACAGGAAAGGGCTTTTTTCATAACGGATTCGAGATTTACAGAACAGGCATCGCAGCAGGTAAAAGATTATGAAGTTTTAGAATATAATAAAGGTACGACTTTTGTAGACTTTTTGTCAGTTTTAGTAAAGAAAAATAATGTTAAGAAACTTGGGTTTGAAGAAAATATAGTTTCCTACAGCCAGTATGAGATTTTGAATGACAAATTGGGTTGTGAGCTTGTTCCTATGAAGGGAATGGTAGAGGAAATAAGAATAGTAAAAGATGATCATGAGCTGGAATTGATAGGAAAGGCGGCTGCTGTTGCGGACAGGGCATTTAAACATATGCTGGAGTTTATAAAGGCCGGAATGACAGAAAGAGAAGTGGGGCTTGAACTGGAATTTTATATGAAAAAATTGGGTGCAAGTGACTTGTCTTTCCCATCTATAGTTGCCTCAGGAGTTAGATCAAGTCTTCCTCACGGTCAAGCTACGGAAAAGGTTATAAATAAAGGTGAGTTTTTGACATTGGATTTCGGATGTGTCTACAGGGAATACTGCTCTGACATGACAAGGACAGTTGTAATAGGTAAGCCTTCTGAAAAAATGGTTGAGATATACAATATAGTACTAGAAGCTGAACAACTGGCTTTAAAAGCATATAAGCCGGGAGTTCCCGCAATAGAAGTGGATGCCGTTGCAAGAAACTATATAAGCAAAAAGGGATATGGGAAAAATTTTGGACACAGCTTGGGACATGGAGTCGGCAGAGAAATTCATGAGGCACCTATAATCGGCTATAGAAATAATAGAAAGTTGGAATCCGGTATGGTGGTAAGTGATGAACCTGGAATATATATACCGGGTTTTGGCGGAGTTAGAATAGAGGATCTACTTGTGGTAACTGAAAATGGTGGTAAGGCTTTGTCAAAATCGCCCAAGAATTTAATATGTGTTGATTAAGTCAAAGAATATTGATAATATTGTTATGGTTGAAGGGTGTTTAATGATATAATGTTAAATGGATAATGGATAGCTCTTTGTAAAGGGAGCTAAGTTAAAATCATAATGGGTCGAATAAGAATGAGAAAGGGGTTAAAAAAACCGTTGTTTCAATGCTTAATTTTATGGTAATTGAAGTTGTAGGGTGGATTTTACATCCGAATTTACGTCCTTGGAGTGTGAGACCCAACGTGAATATAGCTCACAGCAGCTAGATTTCGGACACTATGAAGGGGAAAATAAGCTTAAATTGAATGTGAGCTTATATAACGGTAGCACGAGAAAATGATATCAGCAGGAGATTTAAGAAAAGGAACTACTTTTGAGCAAGATGGACAAGTATATACAGTAGTGGATTTCCTCCATGTAAAACCAGGTAAGGGAGCGGCATTTGTAAGGACAAAATTGAGAAATGTTATTACAGGAGCAGTTACTGAAACTACTTTTAATCCTACTGCAAAATTGCAGGAAGCAGTTATAGAGAGAAAAGAAATGCAGTATTTATATACAGATGGCCAGTTATATTATTTCATGGATCAGGAAACTTTTGAGCAAATTCCGCTGGAGTACGAGAAAGTGCAGGATGCTATAAAATTTCTAAAGGAAAATATGTTTGCTATAATAAAATTCTATAAGGGAGAGGCTTTTTCCGTAGAACCGCCAAATTTTGTAGAATTGAAAGTAACCCACGCTGAACCGGGAGTAAAAGGAAATACCGCTACTAACGTTTTAAAGCCAGCTACTGTGGAGACAGGTGCGGTTGTATCGGTTCCTATATTTGTAAATGAAGGTGAAACAATAAGAATTGATACGAGAACCGGAGAATACATGGAGAGAGTTTAGTAAATAATAAAAAGTAAATAATATTTTAGGAAGTGATGTTATGGAATCCATTAGATCTAAAGTATCTTATATCAGCGGGCTGATAGATGGATTGAAAATTGATGAAAGTACGAATGAGGGAAAAATTTTTTTGAAAATTTTGGATGTGCTTGAGAGTATGGCAGAGGAAATGGAAAATATGTCTGAGGCTCAAAAATATACAGAGGACTATATGGATGCCATAGATGAAAACTTAGCGTATTTACAAAATGATCTTTATGACGAAGATTATGAAGCATATAGGGGAGATATAGACGAGAGTTTTGAAGAAATCAGGTGCCCTAATTGCAATGATATTGTGTATGTAGACAAAGATATGCTGGGACAAAGGGAAAATGTAACCTGTCCTAATTGTCATACGAATATATCAATTGGCGATACTGACGCCGGCGGAGACAATAAAAAATAAATTGTGTAGATGAAGTGATCCTGTTAAGGCTTATAAACTTAACAGGATTTTTTATTTTATTTTTATTTATATGGAATAATTTTTTGAAAATAGAAATAGGAATTAATATAAAGGAAGGAGATGAGAGAGATATATACTAAAGAAATTTTAAATATTTTGCCTGAAAATTTGAAAACTGCCATTGGAGATTTGATAAAATCACCTTATTTGCAGGAAATAAGGATAAGGGTCAACAGGTCATTGATACTCCAGCTGGGCCTGAAGGAAATAATATGTGGATATATACCGAGGATAGAAGATCTTAAAGTGATAATTCAGAGAATGAGCAACTATTCCATATATGCCTTTGAAGAAGAGATCAAACAGGGGTATATCACTATCAAAGGCGGTCACAGAGTAGGAATATGTGGAAGATGCATTATTGAAAAGGGTGAAATTAAAACCATAAAGGATATAGCATCTATAAATATCAGGATATGCAGGGAAATTATTAATTGTTCTGATCCCATCATGAAATTTTTGGTTAAGGAAAACGAGGTAATAAATACCATAATAATATCGCCCCCTAAAAGCGGAAAAACAACTCTTATAAGGGATATTGTAAGAAATATATCAGGTGGTATGAGGAGTATAGGTCTTACGGGCAAGAAAATATGTGTGATAGATGAAAGAAGTGAAATAGGCGCATGTTTCAACGGTATACCCCAGATGAATCTGGGAATTAGAACTGATGTACTGGACGGGTGCCCTAAAAGCCAGGGCATGATCATGGCTATAAGGAGTATGTCGCCTGATGTTATAGCTTGTGATGAAATTGGAACTTATAAAGATGTGGAAAGTATATTGACGGCGTTGAATTCGGGAATAAGCCTGATAGTGACTATCCATGGCTATGGCATAGAGGATTTATATGCAAGACCGGTTTTCAAGGAGATAGTGGAAAATAAGATATTCAAGAGAGCCATAGTGCTCAGCAGTAGAAAGGGGTCTGGAACAGTAGAATATGTATATGATTTTACAAACAATTCTGTAATATGGAGGGGATGAAATGCTGAAGGTTTTGGGATGTATTATGATAATATTTGCCTCCACCGGGATGGGATTTATTTATGGAGAAGGTTTTAAAAAAAGAGTTAAACAATTAATGGAGATACAAAGGTGCATTAACCAGCTTCAAAATGAAATCATGTATACACATACCCCACTTCCAGCAGCTATTTTAAACACGGCATCAAAAAGCGCTGATCCGGTTAAAAGTGTTTTTGAGGATATATCATCTATGCTCCATGACAATTCCGTTGACAATGTTTATGAGGCTTTTAAATGTGCATTTGAGTGTAAAAGAGAAAGTCTGAGTCTAAAAGATGAAGATATAGCTGCAGTATTGGATTTATCGAAAACTCTTGGAGAATCAGATATAGAAGGTCAGAAAAGCATGTTTTTGCTGACCCTGCACAATATAAAAAATCAGATTGAAGTTTCAAAAATTGCAGTAGACAAGAATTTGAAGATGTACAGGTGTCTTGGATTTTCACTGGGGGCTGTAATAGTTATAATCTCAGTCTAGATTGTAATATGTGCGTGTTTAAATAAATTCCACGGAGAAATGAGGGGAGAAAATCAAATGATGGACATAAGTTTAATTTTTAAAATAGCCGGGGTTGGAATAATTGTCATACTTATAAACAAAGTGCTGGAAGCCAGCGGCAAAGGTGATTATGCAGTGCTTACAAACCTTACGGGAATTTTAATTGTACTGATGATGGTAATAAATTTAGTAAGCAGGCTGTTTAATACCGTTAGAACCATGTTTCAGCTTTAGGAGAAAACTATGGAAATAATTAAGATAGCAGCTTTTGCCTTCATTGCGCTGTTTATAACTTTACTGTTTAAGGGAAAGAGAGATGACATAGCAGTATATATAAGTATAGCTGCTGGAGTTATCATATTCTTGTTCATGATAACAAAGATAACGGCCATACTTCAGTTTATTGAACAGCTGGCAGTTAAGGCAAATATAGATTTTGTTTATTTAACTACTGTGTTTAAAATACTTGCCATTGCATATCTGGCTTCCTTTTGCAGTGAAATATGTAAAGATGCAGGGCAGGGAAATTTAGGAGCAAAAGTTGAATTTGCAGGTAAAATTTTAATTTTAGTACTTGCAATTCCTATACTTATGGCTGTGTTACAGTCAATTTTAAAAATTATGTAGGTGTTAATATGAAAAATGTTATAGTGAGTTTACTTTTAATTTTATCTTTTAGTCTAATAATAGACTTTAATGTACAAGCTTTTGACACCAATAAGATAGATGTGAATACACAAAATAGTACCCAGCTTGAAAATACATCGGAAAATAAAGCCCAGGAACAGCAAATTGAAAATTTTTATAATTATATATCCAACATGAAGACGAAAAATGAAGTTTTGAAAGATCTGGATGCAAAAGATTATGTGAAGAATTTTATAAAAAGCGGAGATGGAAAAATATCTTTTAAAAAAATCATGAATTTATTGGTATCCTATGGCTTCAGGGAAGTGATAGCTTGTATAAAGCTTTTGGTACTCTTGATAGTAATAGCCCTTATTTGTGCACTGCTCACAAATTTACAGAGAGCCTTTAGCAGTGAGGGGTTATCCAATATAGCATACTTTGCCTGTTATTCACTTATTATAATAATAATGGCAAAGAGTTTTTATATAGGGGTGGAT
>ENA-UOOI01002256-UOOI01002256.1-fermentation-metagenome-genome-assembly--contig:-NODE-2256-length-17304-cov-19.163604_pt1 | contig 17304 bp, 16 predicted proteins | sample MGYA00245779_ERZ724027 | MGnify/ENA primary metagenome ERZ724027 (study PRJEB28704, sample SAMN03018318) | fermentation metagenome | biome: anthropogenic terrestrial biome; feature: soil...
TTTATAGTCTTTTTTTAATGGGACAGGCACCATTAAGTTTATTTTGAACTACGCCCTTTTTTATTGCTTTTTACAAAATATTCATTGGTGTATGAAATTATTTCTATTTAAAACTTTTATCATTTATTGTACAATATTGAAGAGTGTAAATTTAATTTGGATACATAATTTTAGAAAGGAAGAGTTTTAATATATGAAAAAAATGGAAACTGGAGGTAAAAAAAGGAAGTCGTTTTGGAAACTTGTAATTTGTTTTCTATTGTTTGAATTTGTATTTACAGGTATGACAACTCCTTTTTTTGTATTTTACGGTCCTTTTGAAAATGTAAAAAGGACTATAGTAGGTGCCGCCATGACTACTTTAAGCCATCAGTATATTGCAAAACTATTTTTGTCAGATAACGAAATAAAGAAAATATTAAGTGGAAATACAGCAGAAGAAGTGAAACAGGATGATTCAAAAACTTTGGAATTTAAAAATGAACATGACAGCAGTATAGAATTGGCAGAAGTAAGTGGTGGTAAAAAATTCAAAGGATATATGCTTATAGTACATGATCCTACTAGAGTTAAGGTAGGCTATAGCAAGAAATTAGGAATATCAGGAGAACTTACAAGCAAAATTGCAAAGGATAATGGTGCTGTAGCAGCTATAAATGGAGGAGGATTTATAGATAAATCTTCTGAAGACAGTGAATGGACTGGTACTGGCGGAAAACCTACAGGCATACTTATGAGTGAAGGAAATATCATATTTAATGATATAAATAATGATGATGAAAAAACTCAAGTAATGGCAATTACAAATAAAGGACAGCTTTTAGTTGGAAGTTATAGTTTAAATGAAATGAGAGAAAAGGGGGTTACAGAAGCAATATCTTTTGAGCCTGCACTAGTGGTAAATGGAAAAGGAACTATAAAATCTGGAGACGGAGGTTGGGGAATTGCCCCCAGAACTGCTATAGGTCAGAGAGAAGATGGTTCTATATTGTTTCTTGTTATAGATGGAAGACAGACTAAAAGCTTAGGGGCTTCTTTAAAGGATGTTCAGAGTATAATGCTTGAATATGGTGCTGTAAATGCTATAAACTTAGATGGAGGTTCTTCCTCTACCATGTATTATGAAGGAGAAATAATAAATAACCCCTGTGATCCTTTAGGTGAAAGATCAATACCTTCTATTGTTTATGTGGAAAAGTAGAGGTATTATATATGACTATTAAAAGGGGAGTACAAGATGAAAATTTTTAAAAGAACTATTATTTGGATTGCTATATCCTTGATAATACAATTTGCAGGGCTTTTTTATATAAATAATTATTTTTTATCTTCTGAAATAAAGTTAAAGACTAAAAAAATTGTAAAAAGTGAACCTAAAAAATCAGAAGTTGAGATAACCATTCCAGAAAATGCTGAGAATATCAAAGTATCCTTTGATGGTAGATATTTATCATATTGTGATGAGAATACTTTAAAGGTAGTAGATTCAAAAACTGGCGATGAAAAGAGTCTGGAATTTGAAGATGGAGTTCAGGTATCTTTCTATAAATGGCTTCAAGATAGAAATAGGATGCTTATTGCTGAAAAAGAAGATTCAAATGAAGGTTCAAAATTTGAATTATCCTATTATGAGGTGGATAAAGATATAAAGGAAGATGTAAAAGAACTGGACTGGTCAGATGAAGAAGCACAAATTGATGATATACAGGAATCTCATCTTACGAATGTAATATATATTAAGATGGAAACTGAAGGAAGGAGAACTACCATATACAGACTGGATATAAACAAAAGTATGGCAAAAACACCAGTAAATTCTTATATGGTAGGTGAAATGGGAATTTTATACCTTCAGGATAAATTAATATATGAAGATAGTGTACATAATAATATATATATAACTGATGAAGACGAACCTCTTACTATTCATGGAATTGAGAATAAACCTGTATGGGTAGGAATAGATGAAAATGACAGAGTATATATAGGAGATGAAAAAGATGGAAAGATATCAAATATATATTATGGAACTATACATTCAGGCACATATGATTATCAAAATATAAATTTAAATAAATTAGTAGACCGAAAAAGTGTGTTTGTAATGCCTTCTGGAAAAATATATATAAACGATAATCTAGAAGGAATTGTGGAAGAAGTGGGAAATGGTAAACAATATACATATAAGGGAAATTTTATAGGGATATATGAGGGAGGAATTGCCTCTGTAAGTAATGGAAAATTGGAAAAAACACTATTAAATTAGTCAAAAAGAAGGGATGAAATAATTTGGATGAAAAAATACTGGAAAAAATACTTATTATACCAGCTATACTTATAGGGCTTACATTTCATGAGTTTGCACATGCATTTGTGGCAGATAAGCTTGGGGATAAAACACCTAAATTTCAGGGAAGGCTTACTTTAAATCCATTTGCACATGTGGATATTATAGGATTTATAATGATACTTCTGGTGGGATTTGGATGGGCTAAACCTGTTGAGATAAATCCGGCAGCTTTTAAAAATAGAAATAGAGATGATTTAAAAGTTTCCATTGCAGGGCCTCTGGCCAATCTAATAATAGCTTTTTTGGCAGCTGTTTTAACAGTGATTATATATAGATTCGGATTATTATCTATGGAGTCTACTTCAATTTCAAATATAATAATCAAAATTAGCTTGTATATTGTGAATATAAATTGTATGTTGGCCGTATTTAATTTGATACCTTTACCTGGCTTGGATGGATTTCATATACTGAGAGATTTATTTCCATCAACATTTTATAAAATATCAGGTACTGTATACAGATATCAACTAATTATACTGGTATTGTTTGTGGTTACACCTTTAGCTAGATATATAGTTGGCGTTCCATCTTATATGTTATATAATATGTTCATTAGTATAGCCAATAGTATATTTTAATGGATAACTAAATAAAACTTCTAATAAAGTTATATTGGAAGTTTTATTCTTAGTTAATAGTTGAAAAACAACTATTTATTTCTTCAAAAATTGATTCAACTCCATTTCCCCAGTTTGTATCTTCCGCATATTTTTTTCCTATCCACATAAAGGGGTTATTTTCTGGGGGCCTGTTTTCAGATAAATTTATAATTGTATTAGCTGCTATTTTTGATGAATCACTTATGTCGGTATTATATTCCTGCCAGCTGTGGTATACATTAAAGGGATTGTTGGCTATCTTATATGCATTAGGGCTACTTACAGGTACAAAATTTTGTTCTTGTCCGGTTATGGCAAAGAGTAAAATAGGATTTAAATTGAATTCTTTTGCTGTAGTCATTATAGTGGAAAAGTAAGGTTCTGTGCATAAAAGCGAATTACGGCTATTTAAAAATGATTTTAATTTATCTATATCTATTCTTTGGTATTTTAAATATTCAGGAAGATATTTATTAGGATGGTCTTTGCTATAATCTTCTAAAGTGGCATCTTCAATAAGATTTTTTATATATATGCCATTTTTTTCAGAAGCTGAAATAAGGGAAAAAGAAGTTTTTAGAATATTTTTTCCATAAGGGGGTTGTCCTATTATTTCAAGAATTAATATAACAGTTAATATGGCAAAGGTTAAGATTTTTTTATTTAGCTGATAATTTTTTGTTGTTTTTATTGATTCACCAGAAATGGTTACAGGTTCTCTTAAATTTAAATATGTAGGTGAATAACTATCATTAATTTTTGATACACTTGTTTTTACATCCTGTGAAATATCATTTTTTGATATGCCTACATATACATTTAAATCATTTTCTTTGATTTTATTTTTTACATGTGCATTTATCCACTTTAGAAGTTCCTTTCTGAAATTTTGTTTTAGGTATTCATTTTTAATACAGCAGTTAAACGCATCATACATAAAAATAGAAGTTTTATTTTGAGAAAAAGTACTTTTTAAAATATCCATTTTTATAGTTTCTCTATATTCATCTGGAAGTTCTTTTAGATTGGAATCTAAAATATGATGTATAGTGTTTGAAAGTATCATTGCTTTTTCTTTAGTATCAGCATAGGAGTACTTTTTATTGATATAGTTTTTCAGAATTTTTATATCATAATCAGCAATTATTTTTTTGTTTTTAAGTTCTTCTACAAAGTATTCCATAATTTTCACAACCTGAATATAAATTGGTATAATATAATCATCTATAATTATCGTATATTGTAGAAATAGCTTTAATTCTTGTAAAAATTTTTAAACAAAAGAAAGGAATTTTAAATTATGAGACTCAGAAAAAAATGGTGGGCTAGACCTGAGATGGAAGCTAGTGACCTTATTATAACAAATCCTTTTTTATTTAAAGGAAAATGGAAGGAGGAATTTGGAAATACCAGAGAAATATATTTGGAACTAGGTTGTGGAAAAGGTAAATTCCTATGCACACAGGCTCTAAATAACAAATATATAAATTACATTGGGATTGATCTAAAAGACGAGGTTTTAATTTATGCACTGAAGAAGGCTGTGGAAGCTGAAGCTGAGAATATAAGGATAATACCTATGAATATATCAAAGATTGAAAGTGTTTTTGACAGAGATGAAATAGGAAAGATATACATAAATTTCTGTAATCCCTGGCCTAAAAGACGACAAAAAAAAAGAAGACTTACCCACACTGTATTTTTAAATAAGTATAAAAAATTTCTAAAACCAAAAAGTGAAATATGGTTTAAAACAGATGATAAGGGGCTTTTTCAGGAGTCACAGGAGCATTTTAAGGAAAGTGGATTTAGCATAGATTATATAACCTATGATTTACACAATAGTGATTTTTCAAACAATGTAGTTACAGAATATGAGGAGAAATTTACTAGCCTTGGGATGAAAACTATGTTTTTGATAGCTAGGATAATGTAAATATAAAAAATAATGCGTACATGTTTTTATAGAAATAAATACCTTTCTGAGGTATAATTAAGTTAATATGAAATTGTTATTTTAGGAGGATATGTTGTGGCGAATTTTTATGCTGTGAAACAGGGACGAAAACCAGGAGTTTATGATACCTGGGCCCAGTGTGAAGGACAGATAAAAGGCTTTTCTGGTGCTAAGTATAAGAAATTTACCAGTCTTAAAGAAGCTGAAATATTTGCAGGAATTTTTGACGAGAAAAATAATATGGATAAAGATATGGAATTTGAAAAAGTTAGAGAAGAACAGGATACTCTTTATGCCTATGTAGATGGTTCTTTTAATAATAAAGAAAAAGTGGCGGGATATGGTTTGGTTCTGGTAAAAAATGATCAGGTGATTTTTAAAGATTTAGGTGCATTCAGAAGTATGGAAATGAATGAAAGCAAAAATGTTTTTGGAGAAATAAGAGGAGCGTTAAAGGCTGTTGAGCTGGCTATTGCAAATGATTTTAAAGAGATAACCATAGTCTACGATTATATGGGAATTGAATGCTGGGCTAAGGATAGGTGGAAGGCCAACAAGATGTTAACAAAGGATTATAAAGAATTCATGCAAAAATACATGAAAAAGATAGATATAAAATTTAAAAAAGTTAAAGCTCACTCTGGAGAAGATAAATATAATGATATGGCAGATTTATTGGCAAAGAGGGCTGTGGGAGTGAAAGATTGATAAAATATGAGGGGATTGTATGGAATATTTATTAAAAACTAAAAAAGAACAGGAATTTATAGATATAACAGCCCTTGTTAGGGAGACTGTAAAAAAAAATAATGTAAAGGAGGGTATGGCTGTAATTTTTATTCCTCATACCACCGCTGGAGTTACAATAAATGAAAATGCTGATCCAGATGTTGTAGAGGATATTTTATCAGGGCTTGATAAAGCTTTTCCAAAACAGAATGGATACTTACATATAGAAGGTAACTCCCATGCTCATATAAAAGCATCGTTAACGGGGTCTTCTTGTAATATTATTATTGAAAATAGAGAGCTTAAATTGGGAACCTGGCAGGGTATTTATTTTTGTGAATTTGATGGACCAAGAAATAGAAAAGTCTATATAAAAGTACTTAGATATATATAGATTGCAAAAGAGACTTATGGATTTATCCATAAGTCTTTTTTTGTTATTTAATATCTATACCTGCCAGTTTAATAAGATATTTGGCATTTCTGGTAGTAGAAGCACCATTTCGAATTTTATAATCAAATTTTAGTTTATTGTCTAAATAGTATTCCCGAAAATGGTAATTTTTGATTCTGGGATATTCTTGTTCTAAACTGCAAAGTTCCAAGTCATGGGTAGAAATCAGTCCTGAGGCTCCCTGGTCTCCTAATTGTTTTATCAGTGCCTTTGCACCAAGGTGTCTGTCAATGGAATTAGTTCCTTTAAATAATTCATCTAAAAGAAAAAACACTTTTGAGCTTTTCTTTGTATTTTCTACGATCATTTTTATTCTTAATATTTCCGCATAAAAAGAGGAAATATTGTTTTCAAGGTCATCTCTTATTCTCATGCAGGTAAATATTTTCATAAGTGAACACTGAAATTTTTTTGCACATACAGGAGAACCAATATAACTTAATACTAAATTTAAACCTATAGTTCTTAAGAAGGTACTTTTACCGGACATATTTGAACCTGTTATCAGTAAAATATTTTTTTTATTATCTATTGTTATATTATTACATACTTTTGTATTATTTAAAAGGGGATGGCCTATTTCCATAGCGTTAATTACATAAGTGCCATCTGAAATTGAAGGCATAGTCCAATCTGGGTTATCGTAAACAATATTTGATATACTATTTAACGCTTCAAATTCACCTATGGTAGTAAACCAGTTTTTTAAATTCTTACCTGCTTCAATTCTCCATTTTTCTAATTGTACCATACATTGATAATCCCATAAAAATAATATATTAAGTATTATAGACAACATATTTTTTCTATCAGATACTTTGTTGTATATGGAGGATAGTTTTTTTATGGATTTTACTGAGGATGTATTTTTAGAAGTTAGCAGATTGGCTTTCAATTGTTTTAAATATCTGCTTTTAAAATTTTTTTCTTCAATTAAAGTAAGCATTTTAAAATATACAGTTATATTATTTTTGTGTTTATAAAGATTTTTAAAAGTTATATTTCTTTTTTTCACATCTATAAATAAAAGTAATATTTGAATAAGAAGCATAATGTAGGGCAGTCTTAAATCTATTAAAGAAGTAGTATAGGATAAAATCATTGAAACTAGTGTTACGAGAGGTAATAATTTAATTATCAAGACAAACCATTTTTTTATGTATAATTCATTTCGCTCTTCTCCCCATTTGTATAGTTCCTCTGGATTTATAAGTTCTGAAGGAATAACCATTGCTTCAGACTGAAACAATTGGCGCCATTTCAAATCTGCAGCTAGTTCTTGCAGTGATTCCTGAACCATAATTATATCAGAAGATGTTTTAAGGGGATTTAAAAGCCTGTTTTTTAAACATTCTCTTCCCATGAATGTTTTACAAGTATTAATCCACTGAAACAGAGAATTCTCACCAAATATATCCAAGTCCTCTGAATAGGGATGTTCTTTACATTTAAATTCATTTCCATCATCTTTGAAGTTTTTCCATTGGCTTTTTAATCTTTTTAAGGAAGATTCATTTATATCTTTTAAAGCAGTGGAGTATTTTCTTTTTTTTATTTCCTTATTGTGTTGGTTCACTAGATAAATGAATATAGTCAATGAGATAATAAAAATTACTATACTTATAAGATGGTTATTGATATTAAAAGTATATATGGTTATACTAATACCTATTATTAAAGTAAGAAGTCGCAAGTATTCTATAGTTTTTATTGAACTGTTTTGTTCTTTAATTAAATTTGTATAGAGTTTCAATCTATTAGTGTAGTTATTGTGTGGATTGTTCAATTAGTTTCCTCCAATCATTTTTATGGTTTTTCATATAACGTATAAACATATTATACCATAAATTAACTGTTTATAAAGTTATTCTTGAATTTAGAATAATTTCATATAAAAAGCTGAAGAATTGTAACAGATATAAAAGTCTAATAATAGTATATATTAGAGATACAACAGATATTTAAACAAGAACAATAAATGTTAAACATTACGGAAGCTTAAAATTTATAACGGCAGGATTAAAAAATGGTGATGAATTATTAAAGGTTGACAAGGTTTGTTAAAGGGAAAATTTAAATAAGTAAAAAACTGAAGTTAAAAATCTATTCTGCTTGTATAATATTAATTATAGTTACAGCTGAATCGATTTATCGATTCAGCTTATTATATTAATATAAGGTACTTATAAAAAATATTAATGCATATAAATATGTATAGGACATAATAAGTTCGTTTCATAATATTAAAAAAGTATAATTATTGAAAGGAATTTAAATTATGAAGATGAAAGAATATAATGGGTCAAACAGTGTGAAATCTTTAATTAAAAATATTGATGAGTTTATGAGTGTAATTTTAGACATGGTTGAAAACGATAATCATAAATCCAATGTAAACACTTTCCTAAATTTCTCTGAAACAGATAAAGAGGTAGTAGATCCCATAACCCATATATTTGATGAAGTAAACAAAATCATAATTGTAATAGAACTTCCTGGAATAAAAGAAGAAAATATAGATTTAGAAGTAAAGGGTAATAATTTAAATATTACAGCAAAAGGAGTAAAAAAATATTACTGTAAAAAAATATCTTTGAAATATATTCCTATACAAGAAAATATATTTACAACTTATCATAATTCTATATATAGCATTGAGATAAAGAAATAATTATAGGCAAAGTGTATTTTTTATGAATTTGATGCTGTAGTATTTTTTTGTAATTTTCAGATCATTATACAAGTTTCTAATTACCATCATAATAAAGGGGGAATTATAAACAATATTGTATTTGGAAGGTTTAATACTGTAAAAATAATATGACCTCAATAAATATAATTAAAAGTGCACTTATAATTGGTGTATTTGCAGGACTTGGATTTTATCTGCTTCTTTTATACAAATTAGAAAGTAGAAAATATACTTACATGTACTTAGCCTTAATTTTGTATTTCTTCCATAATTCTTGAGTCAATTCTTAATATTATATATTACGTGTTTAAAAATATATCCTTTAATGTCATATCTAAATTGGAATATTTATCTTACATGGGTATAAATATATCCCTACAATTGTTTATAGAATAAATTTACCCTAATGAATCAAACAGATTCAGTTTCATATTGATAAATTCAATAAATTTTGTTTACTTAAGCTTGATAATTTTAACACCCATTAAAATCTTTGGTTATAATGATATGATTTATATAACCATACTGATAATTAATTGTTTGGCAGCAATGATAACATTTGGACGATTTATTTAATAGAAATAATCACATATGGATAAAATTTACTGAAAATCTTTTTAATATAAGCAGCTCAAATGATTAAATTACCCATGTGTTCTGCATGAGGGAATATATAATTAGAAATTTTCTGTAGATTTAAAGGTTTATCATAATGATGATAAGCCTTTAAACTTTTAATTTTTATGATCAAATAATAATATAAGAAATGAATTTATATTATTATATGAAATTATTAATAGGTAAAATATCTTAAAATTATAAAAATATGGGTTTATGCTAACATAAAGCACTATCCATGGTATCAATATATTTATAAAGTATTCTTTTAAGATCCAATATATTTTTCATTTCATAATACCCGGATTTTTTATGGATATAGTTTATTGCATTAATAGCCCCTTCGGCGAAAGCTTTTCGTGAGAAAGATTCATGGCTTATTTCTATTTTATCATTCTCTCCTACTATGAGAACATGATGTTTCCCAACTACACCGCCAGCACGTACAAAATTTATAGGTATGTCTTTATTATATACTCCTGCAGATTCAAGTCCATTTTCTATTTCAGAAGATATTTTTAAAGCAGTGCCAGAAGGTGCATCTTTTTTATTTTTGTGGTGAATTTCTGTAATTTGAAAGTCATACTTATTTAAAATGTTTGCTGCAATGTTGCTTAAAAGCATTAACACATTCACTCCCAAAGTGATATTTGGAGCATATACTATGCCATTGTTAAATCTATAAGTCATGTCCTGAATTTTGTTGATATGATCTTTTGTAAAACCCGTAGTACCTATAACCATGTTTATTTTCATTTTAGATATTGTCAATGCATTTTCCAGAGTAGATGATGGGTTTGAAAAGTCTACAATTACATCAGGCTTGGTTTTAAAAATAATGGATTGAAGTTCATCAGAAGTACTTATTTTTATTCCTGTCTGGCAAGTATTAAGTAATTCTCCTAAGTCCATGCCTTTTTTCGTACTTTTAGGACTGCATACAGCTGCTACAATTTCCATATTTTTCTCTACTAGAATTTCCCGGGCTATATGCTTTCCAGTTTTACCTAAACCTATTAATCCTACTTTAATCACATTAGTTACCTCCTCATTTATCTTCTATCAAGTGACTTCTAGATTCAGATGGAGTTTGTTTCTCTCCATCTGAGTCTTATTAACAGTATTCTTAGTGCATTTAGCACTTAACAATATCAACAACTTCATTATACATTAAAAGTTGTTTGTTGTCATTAATAACTAATTATATTTTGTTTTTTAAATTAGAAAAATTGTTATTTACATAAAGACAAGAATAATCTATACTAATTAATGGCTTAAAGAATGTATTTGAAAGGGGGAATCACTTTAGGATTAAGTGATCTTAAAGTAAATCTAAAATGTCATCACAATATGTTATAAAACCTGTGTATCAAAAAATAGCAATAGACATAGCGAATAGAATAGTAGCTGGGGATTTTTCTGTGGGAGATAAGCTCTATGGAAGATCCTCTCTTGCAAGCCACTATAATGTCTCTCCTGAAACCATCAGAAGGTCAATGATTCTTTTAAATGATATGGATATTGTAGAAGTAACAAAAGGAAGTGGAATCATTGTTAAATCTGTAGATAACTGTTTAAAATTTATAGGGAAATTTAAGGATATAGACTCTATGAATTTCTTAAAAAAGGAAATGATTGAATTACTGGATGAAAAGAATGTTTTGGAGAAAAGAATTGAAGGAGTATTGAATGAACTTATAGATTATTCTAATAGATTTACCAGTACTAACTCCTTTATACCTTTTGAATTCAAAATATGTAAAGGATTTAATATTATTGGAAAAACTATATCTGAATGTAAGTTCTGGCAAAATACTTTTGCAACTATAATAGGTATAAGAAGAAAAGGTAAATTAATACTTTCTCCGGGACCCTATGCTATATTTGAAGAAGAAGATGTTTTTATAGCCATAGGTGATGAAGCTAGTTATTATAGAATCAAAAAATTTATTTATTAATTTAAATATATAATTTAGAAAACATAGATTTTATTTAAAAAAGTCTATGTTTTTATTTCGGCTATATTAGTATACATAATATAGATAACTTTATTTTTAGCTTAAATTTTTTGACTTATAAAATAATTAAGTATAATATTACTATTTTTAAATTTCAAAATTTTAAAGTTTTTATATTAATAGGCAATGAGAAAAGACTTTTTAAGTTATAAAAAATTAAATTTTATAGTAAATTTGTTATATTATATTAAAATATGGATAGAATTTGACAGCTTATTTACTGTTATTTAAGTGTATAAATCTTGTAATGCTAATGGATAGATGGCAGAAATCTTTACAAAGTGACAACCTTATGATAAATTAAAGTTGTTACTGGTTTTTGATAAGGAGGGATTATGTTGATAGAATTTAAAAATGTAAGTAAAACTATAAACAACAAATCTATTATAAGCAATATAAGTTTAAACATAGATAGAGGAGAATTAGTAACTTTTATTGGTCCTAGTGGTTGTGGAAAAACTACTACTTTAAAGATGATCAATAGATTGATAACTCCAAGTTCAGGCGAGATTTTTATAAACAGAAATAAAATTGAAAATGAAGATATTATTAAACTTAGGAGAAATATAGGATATGTAATACAGCAGACAGGACTTTTTCCCCATATGACTGTAGCTGAGAATATATCTTTAATACCTAATATTGAAAAGAAGGATAATAAAAAAATTCAGGAAAGGATGGAAGAACTATTGACTTTGGTAGGTATGTCTCCTAAAGATTATATGTACAAGTATCCTAATGAATTAAGCGGAGGACAGCAGCAAAGAGTGGGAATAGTGAGGGCTTTGATTATGAATCCGGATATAATATTAATGGACGAGCCTTTTGGTGCATTGGATCCAATAACAAGAAGTCAGCTTCAAGACGAGATATTTAATATCCAACAAAATTTTAAAAAAACTATTGTTTTTGTAACTCATGACATGGATGAGGCACTGAAGCTTGCTGATCGTATATGTATAATGGGTAAGGGTACTGTACTTCAATTTGATACCCCGGAGGAAATATTAAAAAATCCAGCTAATGATTTTGTACGGGAATTTATCGGGGAAAACAGGATTTGGAATCAACCGGATTTAATTAAGACAAAGGATATAATGATAAAAAATCCAGTAAAATCAAGTGGTGAAAGAACAGTAGTACAGGCACTTGAAATAATGAAATCAAATCATGTAGATAGTTTACTTGTGGTAAATGAGAATAATAACCTAATAGGACTTGTTACCTTAAAAAAAATCAGACTTAATATAGATACAAATAAGAGGCTAAAAGATATTATGGAGAAAAATGTAGTAACAGTAAATTTTGAAGATTCCATAGTAAATGCCTTGGAAGAGATGGAGTATAATAGCAGAGGGTATATTCCAGTTGTGGATAATGAATCAATTTTGGTAGGACTCATTACCAGAAGTAGTCTTTTATCTGTAATGAGTAATCAGTTTATTAATAAGGATGGGGATGTCTAGTGAATACTATAAGTAGCTTTTTTCAGTTTGTCATAGATAGAAAATTACAAATATATAGTCTTTTTATAGAACATATACAGTTGACATTATTTGCAGTTTTGATATCTGTACTCATAGGAATTCCTATGGGAATGCTTATAATAAGGAACAGGAAACTTTCTGCAGGAGTAATTGGACTTGCCAATGTTATACAATCTATACCTAGTTTGGCCCTGCTGGGTTTTTTAATTCCGGTACTTGGAATAGGTAGTAAACCTGCAATTGCTATGGTAGTTTTATATTCTCTACTTCCAATTATAAAAAACACTTTTACGGGTCTTACTAATATAGATGGCTCTATAATTGAATCTGCAGAAGGGCTTGGACTTACTAAAAGCCAAATTTTGGTAAAAATTAGACTTCCCCTTGCAATGCCGATTATAATGTCTGGTATAAGAATATCGGCAGTTACTGCAGTGGGACTTATGACTATTGCAGCCTTTGTAGGAGCTGGAGGACTAGGATATCTGGTGTTTTCAGGAGTACAGACTGTCAATAATAACATGATTTTGGCAGGGGCAATTCCGGCGTGTTTCCTGGCTATATTCTTTGATTTTATTATAGGAAAGATTGAAGATATAGTAACGCCTAAAGGTATAAAGGTTTCGGATAAAAAATCCAAGAAAAAAACCAATAAAAATATTGGTAAGACATTAAAGAATAAAAAACCTGTTTTAGCAGTGGGGGTTTTATTGATAGTGGGTATTGTTGCATTTATGGCATACAGCGGATTGACTAAAAAAACAATAGTGGTTGGCTCGAAAAATTTTAATGAACAATTGGTGCTTGGAAATATGATTTCTTCTTTAATAGAGTACAATACGGATTATAAAGTAGATAGAAAGTTAAATTTGGGCGGTAGCAGTGTGGTTTTTAGTGCTATGAAATCTGGTAATATAGATTTATATGTGGAATATACAGGTACAGGACTTGTTAATATAATGAAAAGGGAATCTATAAGCGATGCAGATCAGGTTTATGATATAGTAGAAGATTATTTCAGGAAAAACTATGGTATGCAGTGGCTTAAACCATTAGGATTTAATAACACCTATGTACTGGCAATGAAAAAAGAGATGGCAAGTAAATACAATATAAATACAATATCAGATTTAACTAAAATAGGCAATGATATAAATTTAGGTTGTACCATGGAATTTGCCAATAGAGCTGATGGATACCTTGGATTGCAAAAATTATATGGGTTAAATTTTAAAACTGTAAAAGGTCTAGATGGGGGACTTAGATATTCTTCTCTTGAAAATGATGAAACTCAGGTAACAGATGCTTTTTCCACAGATGGGTTGCTTAAGAAATTTGATTTGAAACTTCTAAAAGATGATAAAAACTTTTTTCCTCCTTACTATGCAGTTCCTTTGGTAAGAGAAGATGTGTTAAAAAAATATCCTGAAATTAAACCATTACTCTTAAGTCTACAAGGAAAGATTACAGATGATGATATGAGAGAGATGAATTATAAGACAGACAATGGTGAAGATCCTAAAAAGGTGGCAGAGGATTTTCTGAAGAAAGAAGGATTAATCAAATAAAATATCACTAAAAATGTTCTTAAACTGTTAAATATAATGTTTGGTAAGAAATTTTTTACTAAACATTATATTTTTATATACCCAAGGAAGTGGCGAATTTTAAAAAATATGGAATATGGGATATAATATAATCTATAAATATGTAATTCAGGAGGGTGTTATGGATATAAAAAATGTAGCTGTACTTGGTACTGGTACTATGGGAAATGGAATAGCACAGCTTTGTGCGGAAAGTGGATTGAATGTGAATATGTTTGGGAGATCTGATGCCAGTTTAGAGAGAGGTTTTAGAAGTATAAAAGTAAGCCTTAAAGATCTTCGGGAAAAAGGAAAGATAAAAGCAAATACATCAAAAGAAATATTGAGTAGGATAAAAGGGGTTAAAACTATTGAAGAAGCAGTAGAGAATGTAGATTTTGTAATAGAATGTATAGCAGAAGAGCTAGAACTTAAACAGAGAGTATTTTCTAAACTGGATAAAATATGTGATCCTAAAGTTATTTTAGCTTCCAATACTTCAGGACTTAGTCCTACAGATATAGCAATGAATACAAGGCATCCAGAGAGAGTGGTGATTGCTCATTTCTGGAATCCGCCACAGTTTATCCCATTGGTAGAAGTGGTACCGGGAAAACATACTGATCCAAGAACAGTGGATATAACTATGAATTGGATTCAGCATATAGGTAAAAAAGGAGTTAAAATGAAAAAAGAATGCCTTGGATTTATAGGTAATCGTCTCCAACTTGCATTGCTTAGGGAGGCATTATATATAGTGGAACAGGGATTTGCAACAGCAGAAGAGGTGGATAAGGCCATGGAATATGGTCATGGAAGAAGATTGCCGGTTACAGGTCCCTTATGTAGTGCAGATTTAGGAGGTCTTGACATATTTAATAATATATCCTCATATTTGTTTGAAGATCTTTGTAATTACAAAGAGCCTTCTAAGCTTCTTAAAGAGAAAGTTAATAATGGAAATCTGGGAAGTAAAACAGGAAAGGGTTTTTATAATTGGACCCCTGAATTTTTAAAAGAAAAACAAAATGAAAGGATCCAACTGCTTATGGATTTTTTAGAAAAAGATAAAAATGATAAATCTGTTGAAAGGAATATATAACATATGGAAAGGTATGTAATAGTATGTGCTATAGGTGGTGATGCATTAAAATTTCATGATAGATTGACAACTGATGTGTGCCATAGATTCAATAAAAAACGCACTAAATTACCAGCTCATTTTACTATAAAGGCACCTTTTGAAACTGATAATATTCAGGAGATAACAGATATTTTAAATGATTTTTCAAAGGCAAATTGTAAAGCACCAATGAAAATTAAAGGCTATGGAGCCTTTAGGGAAGATGTAATTTATATGGATGTTAAGATGTCACCTGAAGCTAAAAGTATGCATGATGCTCTTATAGATAAATTAGATAAAATAACATGGATAAATTTTAAGTATAATGAAGGAAAAAATAAAGTTTTTCATTGTACCATTTTATCTAAGAGAATAAAAGATAGATTTAAAGAGATATGGAATTATGTTAATAAATATTTCTTTGATTTTAATGAATATTTTGATAATATTTCTCTTTATATATGGAAAAACAATACATGGATACTGGTAAAAAGATATAATTTTGATGACAAACATGAAACAACATAAATTTAGTTTGTCATCAAATTAATTTTAATGTATAGGTTATTTAATAATACTTTTAGAAACATAGTTAGTAGAAGTTTTTTTATTTGAAATAACAGAAGCTAAAATGCTTGCTGACATTATTATAAATATAATTAATAATGATGCTATTATTGAAATATTTATATGAAAAAAAGTAACTGAAAGTTTAATGCCTGTAAATATCAGTATGCATGCAACTCCATATTTCACATAGTCAAATTTATTGTGAAGTTTTTCAAGCAAGAAATACATGTTCCTAAGTCCTAATATAGCAAATATATTTGAAGTATATACTATAAAGGGATCCGTAGTTATAGAGAATATAGCAGGTATTGAATCTATTGCAAAAATTATATCTGAAAGTTCTATTAATATTAATATAGCAAATAATGGAGTGGCATATAGTATGCCATTCTTTTTAGTGAAGAATTTCTCCCCATCCAATTCTTTGGAAACAGGAATTATTTTATTAATTAATTTTATTATTTTGCTGTTATGGAAATCATTTGAGTCATTATGTTTAAAGAACATTTTAATACCGCTTATTATAAGCAATAAGCCAAATATATACAGCATCCAATGGAATTTGTTAATAATAGTTACTCCAAGTATTATAAATATAAGTCTTAATACTACTGCACCGAAAAATCCATAGGTAAGTATTCTTTTCTGATATTCTGGTTTTATGGAGAAACTTTCAAATATAATCAGGAATAAAAAGATGTTATCAAGGCTAAGGCTTTGTTCAATTACATATCCTCCTAAAAAAGACAAGGCTTTGTCAGGTCCCATAAAAATATAAATTCCTATGTTAAATATTAAAGCAAGTGCCACCCAAAAGCATAGGTGTAATAAGGATTTCTTTGTAGACATAAAATTTACCTCCAAATTTTTAATCAATTAATAGGTCATTGCATTGATAATAAAAATAAGACCTTTAACGTAATTCATAATTAAAATAAACTTATGAACTATGTTAAAAGTCTTATTACCCTCTAGGGCTTACAAAACCAGATCTTTAAATTTCAGATCGAAATGTTGACTTTATAATTTAAAATTACTCCCCTTTAACTGATTATTAAATTTTTAATATCTTAACTGTATATTATTATAAAATTTGATGATTGTCAATAAAATTATAA
>ENA-UOOI01002257-UOOI01002257.1-fermentation-metagenome-genome-assembly--contig:-NODE-2257-length-17304-cov-3.640849_pt1 | contig 17304 bp, 16 predicted proteins | sample MGYA00245779_ERZ724027 | MGnify/ENA primary metagenome ERZ724027 (study PRJEB28704, sample SAMN03018318) | fermentation metagenome | biome: anthropogenic terrestrial biome; feature: soil; material...
CAGTCCGGAGTAATCCGTAACTGACATGTTGCGCCTCGAAGCCGAGGTCGGTTTAAAATTTCTTATTGGCATTTTTTCACACTCCTCATGATGGCTTTGCGGGGAAATGCCGCTTCCCCATTCATGCCTCTGCTTTATTTTTTACTTTGGCAGAGATTACATCATGCCGTCGAAAAATTCTATTGTTTTACTGTCAGGCTTAAGGGTGACAACGGCTTTTTTCCATGAGCGCGTGTAGCCCTCGTTACTGCCCTGGCGGCGAAGATGGCCGCGCATGTGCACTGTGTTTACCTTTGCCACTTTCACACCGAAGAGTTCTTCGGCCGCCCTGGCAACGTCGATTTTCGTAGCCGTCTTGGCGACTTCGAAAGTATACTTTTTATTTGCTATGCCTGTCATCGATTTTTCGGTGACTATAGGCCGCAAAATGATATCCTGTGCTGCCATTTAAGCGTACACCTCCTCGATTTTTGCAACGGCGTCTTTAGCGACTATGAATTTGTCCGCGTTAAGGATGTCGTAAACGTTCAAGGTGTTGACGGCCGCGGTTTTCACCCCTGGGATGTTTGCCGCCGAAGCAATGACCTTCCCGTCGTTTTCCGGAAGGACTATGAGGGCCGTTTTTGAAGCGCCGATCGCGCTGAGCATGGCTACCATGGTCTTTGTTTTGTACTCGTCTGACGCTATCTTGTCGACGACTACCATTTCGCTGTCGCGCACCTTGCTTGAAAGCGCCGACTTCATTGCGAGCCGCCTCACTTTTTTGTTAAGCGTATAACTGTAATCGCGCGGCTTCGGAGCGAAAACTATGCCGCCGTGCCTCCACTGCGGTGAACGTGTGGAGCCCTGCCTCGCGTGGCCGGTCCCTTTTTGGCGCCACGGTTTTCTGCCGCCGCCCGAAACCTCGGCGCGGGTCTTAGCCGACTGTGTGCCCTGGCGCATGTTTGCAAGGTGGTTCACCACCACGTCGTGCATAACGTTATTGTTTGGAACTATACCGAATACGGCGTCTGACAACTCTATCTTTCCTTTTTCGTTGCCGGCCATATCAACTACTGCTAATGTAGGCATTGTACTTCCTCCTTCCCTCACGCTTTAACAGCTTTCACGCTGTCGTGTATTACGACGGTGCCGCCGTTAGGCCCAGGCACCGCGCCCTTTATTGCGATAAGGTTGTTTTCGGCATCCACTTTAGCCACCGTAAGGTTAAGCACGGTAACTTTTTCGCTGCCAAGGTGTCCGGCCATTTTAAGGCCCTTGAATACCCTCGACGGTGACGAGCAGCAGCCGTTTGAGCCGCCGTGCCTTGCGTTAGGGCCTGTACCGTGGGATTCCTTAAGCCTTTGGAAGTTCCAGCGCTTTATAACGCCGGCGGTGCCTTTGCCTTTGCTTGTTCCGGTAACGTCCACCTTTTCGCCCGCGGCAAAGACGTCGGCCTTTATAAGGTCGCCCACCTTGTAGCCGTCCGTGCTCTCAAACCTGAATTCCTTAAGGTACTTTTTCGGCGCTACGTTAGCCTTGTCGAAATGGCCTTTCATCGGTTTTGTGACCTTTTGCGCTTTAACGTCGCAAAAGCCCATCTGCACGCTGTCGTAGCCGTCGTTCTGCGCTGTTTTTTTCTGTGAAACAACACATGGGCCGGCCTCGACGACCGTTACCGGTATAACGTTTCCGTTTTCGTCGAAAATCTGAGTCATGCCGATTTTCTTACCTATAATTCCTTTTTTCATCGTAAATATTTACCTCCTTGCAGGTTATTGGTTGGGCTTTCCCCAACATGACCCCGGCCGCTGCTAAGTTAAAGCTTTATCTCCACTTCAACGCCAGCGGGGAGCTGCAGGTTCATAAGCGACTCGACCGCTTTGTTGGACGGCCTTATTATGTCTATGAGCCTTTTATGGGTTCTTGTTTCGAACTGTTCGCGGCTGTCCTTGTACTTGTGGACGGCGCGCAGGATAGTCACTATCTGCTTCTCCGTAGGCAGCGGCACCGGTCCCGAAACCCTTGCTCCGGCGCGTTTTGCCGTCTGCACTATCTTTTCAGCCGACTGGTCGACGAGCTGATAGTCATAACCCTTAATACGAATCCTGATTTTCTCCTTGACTGCCACTTGAAAATCGCCTCCTTACAGTAGTTGGCGGGCGACGTTTTTTAAAACCCGGACACCCTTCCGGGTGTTCCTTTCTTTTGCGGTAAAAAAACCGGATTTTCATGTTACCGCACGCGAAAATCCGGGGATAAGGCATAAAAAACGTCTGAACGAAAGGCACATAAAATGCCCGTACGTCCAAAATATTTGTCGCCCGGTTTAAAATCGGACATACTCCACGGAAAAACCGGCGCAAGCGCCGCAACCTCCCGCTTCAACGCATATCTGTCGCAGTCGTACTTAAGAATGATACCACAAACGCGGCGGCATTGCAAGCTTTTTTTCGATTTTTATTGTAATTTATTGTAAAACAGTTTGATTAAAAAAATCTCCAAACCCATGCCGAGCAATGGATTTGGAGAAACTTTATATCGGTGCAGGCCCGTCCATGGCGGCAAACACGCTCCATGCGTAAAAAAGCCTTAAAGTCCGGCAGATTAACGGCAGCCCCGCAGACAGACGGCTCAAAGCAGCTCAAACTTCCCGCCGGCAAACTTCACGGCGGTAACAGAACAGTTTTCCGCTTCGCTGCCGTCCCAAAAACGGCCGTCGGGCAGCTTGTTCACGACACTTACCGCGGCTTTTATAAAAGCGCCGTGGGTAAATACCATAATATTGGAATCGCCCGCCCCATAGGCCGACACCGCCTGCAAAAGGAACGCGCGGCTCCTCGCCTTTAGCTGCCGTATGGTCTCCCCGCCGCGCGGCGGAACATACTTTTCCGGATGTTCAAAGTAATTGTACAGCCTGAGAAACGGGCAGCGGTGAATCAGCCGCAGCGGCTGCCCTTCCCTTACGCCGTATGAAATCTCCTTTAAAAGCGGGTCGGTATGAAGCGGGCAGCCCTGCCGTCCCGCCAAAAAAATCTCAGCGGTTTCCGCGGCCCTTGCAAGCGGGCTTGTGTAAGCAGCGTCCGCAGGGATGTCAGACATTTGCGCGGCCAGCGCCTCCGCCTGCCTGCGCCCGTTCCCGTTTAGGGGTATATCCGCCTGCCCCTGGATTTTAAGCCTGCGGTTCCAATCCGTTTCCCCATGCCTTATAAGATAGATTGTCATACGCCTGTTGTTCTTTTTTTATTTCTTTTAAACCTTTTGTGAAATTTCTCCCTGAACGCCTCGTTGTCCTTAACAGCATCTATCAGGATGGCGATTAAAACAACGACGCCGGTGACAATCGTTTCCCAGTAGGAAGACACGCGCAGCAGCGTAATGCACGTGCTTATAACGCCCGTGAGCAGCCCACCTATGATGGTGCCGACCGCCGAGCCGAAGCCGCCGAGCATTGAGGTCCCGCCGAGGACGGCAGCGGTAATTGAACCCATCTGCCAGCTTTCGCCTATGGTAGCCTGGAAGGACTCAAGCTTGCAGGACATCATCACGCCGGCAAATGCCGAGAGCAGCCCGCTTAAGCAGTATACCAGGACTTCTACGCGTTCCGTGGGGATACCGACGATTTTCGCGCAGCTGCGGTTTCCGCCAAGAGCGTAAATGTACCGGCCAAAACGCGTTCTTTTCAGCATTATAGTCAGTAATACGCAGATAATTATCATTATAATAACGATGTTAGGCAGAACCCCGCCTATGACGCCGTCGGCAAAATTTCCGGCGGAATCAGGCATGCCCGTAATCGGCATCCCCTTTGTAACAACATAAACGACGCCCTGGTAAATTTCCATTGTCGCAAGGGTGACAATAAACGGCGTAAGCTTAAACTTTGTAATGAAAAAGCCGTTTATGGCGCCGAGCGGTACGCCCATAAGTGTAGTAAGTACAATCGACAGGAACGGGTTCATGCCGTACTGGACCATAAAGATTGCATTTGCCATGCCGCAGACAGAGCCTATGGTCGCAACCGAAAGGTCAATCCCACCGGTAAGAAGGACTATGGTCTGCGCGAAACCTACAATAATGACAAACGACGCTGCCCTCGTCAGTGTGCTGATGTTGTACGCTGTAAAAAAGTTGCCGGTCGCAATCTGCACCCCGACGCCAACCAGTAATGTCACTATAAGCACCATGCCGGCTGTAGTCTTGAAAAAATTTATAACTTTATTCATAATATCACCGAAACCTCCAACTATTGAAAAGCTACTTTCAGCACATCTTCCTGTGTTGTCAGATCAACATCATTGATAAACCCACTTACTTTGCCGCGATGCACAACCATTATCCTGTCGGCCAAAGCGAGTACCTCATCCATTTCGGAAGATATGACGACTACAGCGACCCCCTGATCCGCAAGCTGCCGAATCAAACTGTGGATTTCTGACTTGGCGTTTACGTCAATGCCGCGCGTTGGTTCATCCAAAATCAGCATCCTGACGCCTTTTGCGAGCCATCTGGCAACAATAACCTTCTGCTGGTTTCCGCCGGAAAGGTTTTTAATCAATGTTTCCCTTGAGGCCGTTTTAATGGACATTTCTTTAATGTACTTGTCTGTTACCGACACGGCCTTCGTGTAGTCGATAAGGCCGTGGTTAAGCATCTGCCCGTACGAAGGCAGCACCATGTTCTCCATTACCGACATACCCTGAGTAATGCCGTCGTGCCGCCTTTCTTCCGATACATAGCCCATCCCGTGTGCAATAGCTGATATCGGGGAGTTGATGGCGGCCTCTTTTCCTTCAATGTAAGTGTGCGCGCCCGGCTCACTCTGCGTTATGCCGAAAACGCATTTAAAAATTTCCGTCCTTCCGGCCCCTACAAGGCCCGCAACTCCGAGGATCTCGCCTTTATGGACGGCAAAGCTCACATCTTCGAACTCGCCAGTCCTGTTAAGATGTTTGGCTTCATAAAAAACTTCGTCCGATACTTCCCTTTTCACTCTCTGCAGCTTCTGTACTTTTTTGCCCGCCATCTTCGTAATCATTTCATCTTTCGTGATTTCCGAAACAGGTACTTCCTCGACGAGCCGGCCGTCTTTCATTATCGTTATCCTGTCCGCGTGCTCCATGACCTCATCCAGGTGGTGGGTAATAAACACCATCGCCGTGCCCTGCTCCTTGAGCAGTTTCATCGCCTTAAACAATTTGTCGGCTTCAACATTAGTAAGTACCGAGGTCGGTTCGTCAAGGATTAACACTTTTGGCGTGTACGCCAGAGCGCGCGCGATGGAAACTATCTGCTGGTAAGCCGCCGACAGCTTTTTAACAGGCTGCGTAACGTCAATGTTTATGTCGAGGATTTTCAGTATTTCTTTTGCTTTTGCCCTTGTGGCTTTTGCGTCAATCATGCCCGAGCGCAAAATCTCGTTGCCGAGAAAAATATTCTCGGCAACACTCGCTTCCGGGATAAGATTCAATTCCTGGGGTACGAGTACAATATTCATCTTAAGGGCTTCTTCAGGGGAGGAAAGCCTCAGCGGCTTCCCTTCCATGAAGATTTGCCCTTCGTCCATAGAATACTGGCCCGTAAGGATATTCATTAAAGTACTTTTGCCTGCGCCGTTTTCGCCTACCAGCGCGTGCACCTCGCCGTTCCTCAGTTTAAGGCATACATTGTCAAGCGCCTTTGTACCCGGGAACGTCTTGGTGATGTTTTTCATTTCAATGATATAATTATCATTTTGACTGAGTTTTTGCATCTGCATTATCTCCATAGAGCATCTTGATGAATTTATCGGCCTGGCCCTTGTAAACGGATGTGGAGCCGACTGCCGTTTTTTCATCTACCTTTTGGCCGTCTACCGTTTTTATAGCGTTATAAATCAGTTTGTAACCCATGTCATAGCAGTTTTGAACCTGTGCGACATAAAGTGTGCCGTCTTTGAGGTAGTTAAGCGTGCGCAGGTCATGGTCCATGCCGCCGATGACTATCTTGCCGGATTTTCCGGCGCTTTTAACAGCCTGGCATGCGCCGACAGGGTTAGACATGTTGTTGCAGAGTATGCCGCCGAGGTCCGGATAAGCCTGCAGCCATGACTCGGTTATGCTTATTGCCTTTTCGACGGAGTCGTTGTCCCTCTGCGTGTCGACTATTTCAATGTTCGGGTACTTAGCTATTGTGTCCTGGAAGCCTTTCAGCCTCTGTTCATGGGAAGCGGCGCCCATGGTCCCCGCAAGGATGGCGATTTTGCCTTTTCCGCCCATTTTTTCACAGACGGCTTTTGCGAGCTTGCAGCCGTCGCCGTAGTTGTCAGTGTTGCCTACGAAGAACGACCTGTTGCAGTTAGTCACGTCGGAGCTTGCGAAAGTGGCCACCGGAACTTTCTTCGCGACGGCGTTGTTAATGGCCTTCGCGGTTGTTTCGGGCTGGTTAACGTCAACCGCAATCAGGTCATACCCCTGGCCTACGGCTGTTTCGATGGAATTTACCTGGTCAACGGCATCAGGCTGCGCAGGGCCGTACCACACGTAGTCCACCTTGACGCCTTTTTTAGCCATATCGCTTACGGCGGCGTCAACGCCTGACTTAATGGCATCATACCAGCTGTGGATGTTCTTATAGGTGCAGTAAATTTTATAGCTCTTTTTCTTAGGTGTGTACGAGGTATCAAAGTTCTGGTCGGCAAGCTCGGTCTTTCCGGTCGCGCTGTCGCCTGCTTTTGCCTCAGCACTGTTCGTACTTGCCTGCGAGGCGGAAGACGTCCCTCCTGATTTATTTGATCCACATCCGGAAAGCATTGATACAGCCAGCAAAGTTGCAGTTGCCAAAGACAATAGTTTCTTAATCATCTTTTCTCCTCCAAATTGATCAATTCGCCGTGACACCGGGTGAGTGAAGAAGCGCCCACGGTCATTACCGCTTGTCCACTTGATTATATGGAAAACGGCGGGAACATAAATTTTTTACCTAACCGATATGACATTGCCCCCGCCGTATTCTGCCTGCAGGTGTGGCGTCTTACTGCTTTTTAAAATGCTGAAAAACTTGCTGAGCGAGTTAAAATTTCACGACCGCCTTTATGACTTCATCCTTATGGTTCAGGCTGTATTCAACAGCATGGATGCAGTCCTTAAAGTCAAACACGTGCGAAACGATTTTCTTAAGCGGTATGGCTCCGGACGCGACCGCCGAAATTGCCTTCGGATAAAGGTTCCTGTAGCGGTAAACGGAGTAAATCGTGCCTTCCATGGCGTTAAGCGTCGCGATGTCAAGCTCAAGAACGGGTTCAGGGGAAACGCCTACCAGCGTTACCTTTCCTGCGCGTCTTATCAGCCTGCACGTCTGGAGCGTCGTTACCCTGTTGCCCGCGCATTCGTATACCTGGTCGGCGCCGCCGCCGGGGAGTGTTTTCGCAAATTCCTCTATGCTTTCATTTTTACTGTTGAAAACCCTTGTAGCGCCGACTTCCATTGCCTTTTGCAGGCGCTTATCCAAAACATCGGCGACATATATCTCGCTGACGCCTCTCGCTTTCAGGCTCATAATGGTACACAGCCCAATGCAGCCGCTCCCAAGCACGATGGCCCTTTCGCCGAGTTTAGCGTTCGAAAGTTCGGTCGCGTGAAGCCCTACGTTAAGCGGCTCAAGCAGTCCGCCTTCCATTGTCCCGACAGAGTCCGGCAGCTTGTAGCACATGGATGCATCATGCACACAGTAATCCGAAAAAACGCCGTCGCGCTCATGCGGGATTGCCAGCATTTTTACGTCCTTGCACAGGTTGTAGTGCCCGCTCCTGCAGTCCTCGCATTTGCCGCACGGCACGGCAGGTTCCAAAGCGACCTTATCCCCTTCGGAAAAGCCCTCTACGCCCTCGCCTACCGCTGTGACAACGCCGCCCGGCTCATGCCCGAGCGCAAGCGGCCCGTCAAGCTCCCAGTTGGCTAAACGTCCCTCCTGATAAAAATGGAGATCCGAGCCGCATATGCCCACGTACTCCAGTTTAACCTGCAGTTCGCCGGCCTTCGGCTGCGGGATGTCACGTTCGACCCACTCCAGCTTTTGCTTGCCAACCAAGACGCATACTTTCATTTTGCCCTGCATTGTTTTTTCCTCCCATATAAATATTAATTTATCTTTTAATTTATTTCTTCCTTATTAAATCTTTTACCGCGCCCGCAATTCCTTCCGGGTCAAGGCGGTAATAGCGGAACACTTCGTCATCTGTGCCGTTAGGCACGTCTTCGTCCGGAATACCGCATATCTTCATAGGCACCGGATTGTTCTGTGCCAAAAATTCCGAAACGGCGCCTCCAAGCCCCCCGTAAATACTATGTTCCTCAAGCGTCAGTATACATCCGCATTCTTCCGCGGCGCTCTTAACCGCCTCAGTGTCAAGGGGCTTTATCGTGTGCATATCGACTACGGTAATATGGATGCCTTCCTTTTCGAGCAGCCCCGCGGCGTCAACCGCCCTTGAAACAAGCTGCCCGCAGGCAATCACCGCAGCGTCATGCCCATCAAACCATTTGTTCGCTTTTCCTATGTGTATGTCGCCTTCATTGCCGTAAAGGACCGGCACGGGGTTCCTCCCTATGCGGATATACGCAGGCCTTCCGGCCTTGAGCAGCTCCGCGGTAACGGCCCTCATCTGCGCCGCATCAGACGGTATCTCCACCGTCAGGTTCGGTATGGCCCTCATAAGCGCTATATCCTGCAGCGAGTGGTGCGTTGCCCCGAGGGCGCCGTAGCTTACCCCGCCGCTTATGCCTATGACGGCCACGTTATTGTTAGAGTAGGCGACGTCGACTTTAACCTGTTCCGCAGAGCGCGTGCTGTAAAAGCTTGCCGGCCCGAGTACAAAAACTTTTTTACCCATATGCGACATTCCGGCTGAAACCGTAACGGCGTTTTGCTCCGCTATGCCTATTTCCACGAACTGCTCCGGCAGTTCGTCCGGATAAGCCCCCAGCTTTGCGGAGCCGCGGGAATCCGTACATACGACCGTAATATCCCTGTCTTTTTTGGCTTCTTCAAGAATCATCTTTGAAAAGGCGCTGCTGCATGCTTCCCTTTCCATCACGCCAGCTCCTTTCTGTATGCGTCCATATCTTTCTTCAACTGGTCTACCTGTTCTTTCGTAGGCGTTTTATGGTGCCAGTCGGCCCTGTTTTCCGCGCAGGCAAGCCTTTTGCCCTTTACGGTGTCGGCAATTATGCAGACCGGCCTGCCTTTTTCCCTTATATCCAGCGCCGAAAAAATCTGCCCGTAGTCATGCCCGTTGATCTCTACCGTTTTGAATCCGAAGGCCTCGGCCTTTTTCTTAAGGTTTACAAACGGCATGACTTCCTCCGTCTGGCCGCTTATCTGCAGAAAGTTGCGGTCAACAATCCACGTGAGGTTGTCAAGCCTGTACTTCGCGGCCGACATCATAGCCTCCCAGTTGCTTCCCTCGCCAAGCTCACCGTCGCCGGTCAAGACATACACGCGGTTAGGCATGCCGTCCCTTTTAAGGGCGAGCGCAATGCCCGAAGCAAGGCCAAGGCCATGGCCGAGCGAGCCTGTGTTTGCCTCTACGCCCGGAATTTTTTTATTGGGATGCCCTCCGAGTACGGACCCGAAAGTCCCGTATTTGCCAAGAAGCGTTTTGTCTATATATCCATACTCCGACAAAAGCGTGTAGTACGTTTCACTTGAATGGCCTTTGCTTAGTATGAAATAATCCCTGCCGCTCCATTTCGGATTTTTGGGGTCGTGTTTCATGTAATTAAAAAGTGAAACCATGATGTCCACTTCCGAAAGGTCGCCGCCTATATGCCCGCCGCCGCCGTTGTATATAAGCTCCACCGTTTTTTCACAAATTTCGGACGCCTGGATTTCAAGTTTTTTTATTTGTTCTTTATTCAGCATTTTCCATCCCCCTGCTCTCCGAGCAGCATTTTTATTGCCTTGCTCCATCCGGCAAGTTTTTGCTGTCTGACTGTGCCGTCCATGCGCGGCTTATACAGATTGTACGAGATGGCGCTGTAGATACGGCTTTCATCATAAAGGCCGGCCGATATGCCCGCGAGGTAAGCCGCGCCAATGACGGAAAGTTCTTCGGCATCAGGTATTTTTACGTCTATATCGGTGATATCGCTTTGGAACTGCATGAGGTACTTGTCCCTTGTCGGGCCTCCGTCAACGCATATCTGTGAAATGTTCAGCCGCGTATCCTTCCGCATGGCCTCTATAACATCATTAATCTGGTACGCCGCGCACTCGCTGGCCGCTTTTATGAGCTCCTTACGTCCCGTCATACGGCCCATGCCCGTAATAACCGCGTGCGTGTCGGCGCGCCACCACGGCGCGCCAAGGCCTGAAAACGCAGGCACTATATAGGTCTGGTCATTCGGGTCGGCCTCGGCCGACAGCTTTGCGGTTTCAGATGCCGACTTAATAATGCCGAGCTTGTCCTTAAGCCACGTAATAACCGCTCCGGTATAATTTATATTGCCTTCAAGCACGTAGGAAACTTTGCCGTTTACTTTCCATGCCAGCGAAGTCGACAGGCCGTGCCGGCTTACAAACGGTTCAGCCCCCGTGTTGAGCATAACCGACGAGCCTGTTCCGTAAGTTGCTTTGATGTCGCCTTCGCCCCGGCAGTTATGCCCGAACAAAGCGCCGTGCGAGTCCCCTAAAATACCGCGTACCGGCACGGGTTTTTCAAGATAACCCTCAAGGTCCGTATACCCGAAAAGGGAGTCGGAGTCGCATACCTCCGGCAGCGCCTCCGCAGGGACGCCAAACGTCCCGCATATATCCGCGTCCCATTTAAGTTCCCTTATGTTGAACAGTTGCGTCCTGCTCGCGTTGGAATAGTCCGTCTTAAAAGCCGAGCCGTTTGTGAGCTTGTAGATAAGCCAGCTGTCCACTGTTCCAAGCGCTAAAGTACGGTTTTTAATTTTTTCACGGGCGCCCGGGAAATTCTCAATCATCCACGCCATCTTTGACGCCGGATAATACGGCGACAGTTTAAGGCCGGTTTTAAGGTAAATCCCGTCGCCTGACGCTTTCTGCGCCCCTATGCGGGCGCAGATATCTTTAGCGCGGCTGCATTGCCAAACGATAGCGTCGCCGATCGGCCTGCCTGTTTTTTTGTCCCATCCCACTGTAGTTTCGCGTTGGTTATCAATTCCGATACATGCAATTTGGCTTTTGTCGATGCCTGTTTTTTCCACTGCCTGCCTGCAGACGGCTATAACGTTGCGGTAAATTTCCTCAGGGTCGTGCGACACCCAGTTTTCGCCGCTGACAATCTGCCTGTGCGGCAAGTCGCATCTCCCTTTGAGCCTGCCCTTGTCATCGAATAAAACCGCTTTGGTTCCCTGTGTGCTTTGGTCAACACCTAAAATGTAAAATGTTCTCACAGTGCTTCTTTTCCTCTCATTACTGTGTTAATAGGAACATAATATGTTTGTTAACGTTCTATTTTGTTACTACACGGAGCATTATAACAGCATTTCTACCCAATGTCAATATTGTTCGAATATTTTTTTAGATATTATGTGCGGTTTATGAGTTTTTTAAAACAAGTTGCTGCAATCTATTGTTATTTTTGCGTTTTCATATTATAATATATTTATAATTATAGTTTATACGTTCTATATGAAATCACCGGCGAACAAAAACTAAGATAAAGGTGCGCATAATATGCAAAAAGACCGACCTTCAAAAATTATTGAGATCATGCAGTCGAAGCATATCATCTCCATAGGTGAGCTTTCACGGCTTCTTAACTGCACGGAAATGACCGTCAGGCGGAACCTTGACAAGCTTCAGGAGATGAACTTCGTCAGGCGTGAGCACGGTTACGCCGTTTTGCTTGAAAATGCACAGGAAACAGATTATTACGTCCAGATTGAAGAAAATAAAAAGGAAAAAGAGGCCATTGCTTCCGTCGCCCTGCAGTACCTTGTACCCTTTGAAAGCATCTGCCTCGACTCAGGCACTACCATACAGCTCATGGTAACCATGATCCCGAAAAATATGCCGCTGTCGGTTATTACGCCAAGCCTTACGGCCGCCATGACTTTGTCTGACAACAGCGACGTGCAGGTGCTCATTCCGACAGGCTTTCTCAACCACGCCAACCGTTCCGTACTGCTCGCGGAACCAGACCGCATGAGGCAGTACAAGGCGGACATCGCTTTTATCTCCTGCCGCGCGTTCCGTGTTCCCGGCGGCGCATATGAGCATACGCAGAACCTGACTACAACGAAAAAAGCTTTGGCGGCCATTGCCCAAAAGCGGGTCCTTTTAGTAGACTACTCAAAATGGGACGTCAATTCACTGTGCAACTCCATAAGCCTGGAAGAGCTTGATACAATCATAACCGATGACAAAGCGCCCGCGGAATCAGTAAAGAAGGCCGCTGAATTTGGTACGGAAATAATAATCGTAAATTCCGACACTAAAAAAATCGCCGAGCACTACAACGCCGAAAAGAAAGGCGGCAGGCCGTGAGGATGCGCCGGCGCGCGGCATTTTTTATCGTTTGGCTTTTACACTGCCCGGCTAAGGCGGTGTAAAACCTGCTAACAGGCAAAAAACGGAGCATACCGGTTAAACGTCCTTTAAAATGGCAGCGTTTGTGCCGCCATTTCTTAGGTTACCGATATACTCCGTAATTATTATAATTAATGTTAAAAATTTTTTTTAACCGCAGGCTTTCCCGTTTACAGCCGGTTCTGCCGCGCGCTTATTTGTCGGCGCCGGCCTTTTTTTTGCCTTTTATTTTTTCAAGGAAAGGCAGTACGTTCGTGAAGTCGGCATTTAAGATATCTTTATCCATACGTTCCGGAAGAACGTTGTGGTTTATGACGAGCATAAGCTGCCTTCCGGCATTTTCAAAACATACGACGCCCTTTATGATGGATTTGTCTTTTCCGATATCCGGTATAGGCTTTATATCGCTTTCATTTACTTCCAAAACGTTGTTTAGCTGGTCGGCTTCCATAGCCGCGAGCATTCCCCCTGGAAGGCGTATGATGAGCAGATGCGGCGCGGGTGGCGCTTTTTCTTTACCGCCGAACAGCATGTGCGTGTCTATGACGGGTACGTAACGGTTCTTGTAAACGACCGCCCCGCGTATAAGCTCGTTGCTTTCGGGTATATTTATAATTCCGCCGGAGTCTACGGACTCTACGACGTCTTTTTCCTCCACGGCCGCGAGCCTGCCGCTGACTACAAATGACACAAGCTTTGAGTGCGCCTCGTTTTCAGCGAGCGATATGTCCGACTGCGAGACAAGCATGCCGCAGCTTCCTTCCGCCGCGGCGGCGCCATATACGGCAATGGCTTTAAATACAAATACCAAGGCACCGCAGTCCGGAAGGCATGCGCAGCCCACGGCGTAATACATATTGTCATAGGCCAGTATTTCTGATACGGGTTTTCCTTTTTCCGTTTTAAAGAAGCGTTCCGGCACGCCGAGTTTTGTTCCGGCCGGCATATCGCCCCGTGTAGATAAGATTATACCGCCGTTTTTGTCGGTTAAAGCACAGAAGGATTTTTCACCGTCAGGCTTAGCTTGCTCCAGCATATGCCTTAGCTGTGCGTCGCTGTCGAAAACCGCCCCTATGCCGCCTACGGTCTTAGACGGGTTCACAGGGTCGGTAACAGAAGCGGCGCATATATATGTATAATTCCCGCCGTAAAAATGTGATTTCCGGAACGGCGAAACGAAATATTTCGTTTCATCGCTGTTCGAAAGTATATCGCTTATAAACTTATCGGTAATTTTTTTACCCGTTAAATTTTTTGCACAGCATCCAGAAACGGCAGTCACCCTGCCCTCCGCGTCAAAAACGAACATTCCGCTGTAAACAGTGTAAAGGCTGTTTATCCAGTCAAGCTTGCCGCGGAGTTCTTCCGTCGTACCGCCGGTGGCAAGCGCGTCCCTTAACGAAGGGTCCAAAGCCCAGCGCCGGCAGTCGCCTGCATGGCCGTAAACCATCCTGCCGGCCGAGTAAGAACATAAAGACGCAAGGGACAGCACGCAGCGCAGCCCGGAGGACACCGTTTCACCGAAAAAGCCCTTTACTGCGTTTTCAAACACGCCGTCTATGTCGCTGCCCATACGGTTCATGTAGTGCAGCAGCGGCCGCAGCGGCGTAAACTCCCCGCTGTCTCCGCTCTCATTTGTTATAAGCTGCCCATTGAAAACAATGCTTTTAAGCGACCTGTTTATTTTTTCCGCACGCAGCATTATGCCGCCGAGTTCCTCCGAAAACGAATACGCCGCGGATGCCATGCCCTGCCTTAACCCGTCGTCCATGCCCGCCAAAGCATCGCCCGCCTTACTTTTAAAAGCTATGCCGAGCGGAACCATGGCGTGCACTTTCCAGCCGAGGCCGCTGTACCCGCTGAGCGCGGCGGCGGGAAAGGCCTTTACAATGTACTCAAGTCCTCTGTAACACACGGCGGCATGACCGCCGCCCGCGTCCGTTTCAACCTGCGTGCCCGCCGGCAGGTAGCTTTCGTCGCCGCTTGCCACAACCGTGCCCTTTTCATCTATAATAGAAAGCAGCAGGCAGCCGCCGGCGGCTGCCGTTTCCTTAAATATTTCATGTACCGTGTCCACTGTCTTAAAGCAGAGGCACACCGCGCCGGCGGCTTCGCCGGTTTCACCGTCAGTTACAGCGCACGAAAAAATATGCGCGTTCCCTCTGCCGGGCCGCAGGGGGGACTCGCCGAACGTTTCCAAGGGGCCGGCCCCCTTTTCCATTGCCGCGCGCAGGCTCCGGTCCTCTACCGCTTCACCTGTTATGGCGTTTTCAGGGTCCGTATTTGCAAGTACCTTTAAATTTTTATCAAGTATTATAACATCACTGTAACAGCCGTTGTCTTCCGCGTATGCGCTTATGCGCTCCAGCACCGACTCCCTGTCTTTCTCAGAAGCCGAAGCCCCCAAAGCGGCAAAGCGCCTTACGCCGCCGTCGCCCGCCAGGCATTCGGCGTCGCGCATACATTTACGCAGGCTGCACGCGAGCATGTCTATGGCGGCCTGGGCTTTTGGCGTTATTTCCTGCCGCAGCTTCCGGAGTTCACCTTTTGTGAGCGCTGCGACAAGCTCTTTCTGCAATGACGAAAAGTTTTTCTGTATCTGTGCCATTTGCGGCAAAATCGTCTGTGACTGGCGTGGGCATGCCATCTCACAGAGCAGCTTTATATTTTCCCACTTTTCGTCAAGTGAGGCAAAAGCCGCGCTGCACTTTTCAGCACCGTCCATATACGGCAAAAAGTCCTTTTCTGTAAAAAGCAGCATTTTAATATATCCTCCTCGCAAGAAAAACATCAGGCCTGCGGCTGTACCGTAAATCAAAATACACGTATATTGCCGCCATGCAAATATTTAGTATTACAAAACATATATAAGCTTAAGAATTAGACAATATTCCCGAAAATCTATCTTATTCTTTTATGATACCATTATATGCAACTGTATTCAAGTAAATTATGCTTTTATTATCTCCTTTAATTTTTATATATTCCTAAATTTTACAATAACAAAAAGTGTGACAAAGCCTCCCCTTTTGCCCTTCGTTTTCAGCCAAGCTCTAAAATCAGTAGTACAAACATAGCAAGCGGCCGGCACCTGAGTTTTCAAGTGCCGGCCGCTGTTTTGGGGATGGATGTCAAAAATTTTAGAAGCTTCCATGTTTAGCCCTGAGTAAGAAAAAAAGTACAGCCCAAAAGAAAATCAAAGTGAGCAGCATATCAAGCAAGTCTTTCCGCACACTTTTATTGCTCCAAGCAAATCCTTTCTGCTCCCGGCATTCCCGCACGATATCGACCACAACAAAATTATCAGCCAGCGGTACGGCCACTAAAGCCACCAAAAAAGGAAGCAGCGGATTAATGGTATAAAACAACGATGCTACTCCGAATGTTATTGCCCCCGCCCCTGAAAGAATACTTTCAATTATTTTTAGATGTTTTTTCAAAGCAATACCTCCTAAAAGAAAAGAAACCGTTCTTTTGGACATGGCCTTTCTCATAAAAAATCACTTCTTCAATTTTAGGCCGCCTTTGTTTCTTGCAAACTGAAAAATTTTAAATCTTCTACATCGGTATCATTTCTTACCAATATTCTCTAATTACATTATAGTATGCAGTTGTTTTTTGTCAAGAACAAATTGTAACTAATTTTTATTTTACTTTGACGAAGAATAGTATTTCTTTTCTGCCAAATCTAATATGGCACTTTTTTCTCAACTGTCTATTATGTATTGCCCTGCGGATTTCTAAATTTTACAATAATAAGCAGCTTGACAAAGAGCCTGCGTGATGTTATCATTAAAATCCGGGTAAGTGGATGGATTTATTTAAAATCCCGCTTAAGTTTTTATTTGCCCGGCAGAAGGGCGGGGGTTTAAATGCCGGGGGAATCGTTCAAAACCATAACAAAAAATAAAAAAGCATACCATGAGTATTTCGTTGAAGAAAGCGTTGAGACGGGGATAGAGCTTTGCGGCACAGAGGTAAAGTCCATACGCAAAGGGGAAGTTAACCTTAAAGATGCGTGGTGTTCTATTGAAAACAGCGAAATGTATATAAAAGGCATGCACATAAGCCCGTATGAGCACGGTAATATTTTTAACCAGGACCCAATGCGTGTGCGCCGCCTTTTACTGCATAAGCATGAGATACGCAGGCTTTTCGGCCTTGTAAAACGCGAGGGCTACGCGCTTGTGCCGTTATCGCTTTACTTTAAGGGTTCGCTCGTAAAAGTGCAGGTAGGGCTTTGCAAAGGCAAAAAGCTTTACGACAAGCGTGCCGACATGGCAGAAAAAGCCGCTAAGCGCGACATGGAGCGCGCCTTAAAACAGAGGAACATGTAATCTTATTCATTAAGCCGTTATCCGCTTCGGCGGACAATATATATGGGGATGTAAAGGCTTCGACGGGGAAAGTAAACCTTGGCAAGCGGGCAGCGCGCGGAACGCTATATCTCCGCAAACTAAATTTTAAATGACAACAATAAAGTTGTAAACGCTAATACCACTAATTATAGGATGGCGTGCGCAGCCTAATTAATTAGACTGCCGTCCTTATCGGAAGCACCGCGGTCCGGCTAAGGGCGTGATTTAGCGGTGAACGTGAGCCGGGAAACGCCTTTATTCCGGCCATGACTTAAAGGCTACTGAGCTTTGCCGCCTGCCTTTAGGCGGCAAAGCAAGGGAATTTTAAATTAAAGGCTACGCCCGTAGAAAACCCTGGCAAGCTTTTTCCGGACACGAGTTCGACTCTCGTCATCTCCACCAAGTCAATTGCCCAAAATAGATGCAAGGC
>ENA-UOOI01002258-UOOI01002258.1-fermentation-metagenome-genome-assembly--contig:-NODE-2258-length-17287-cov-79.088150_pt1 | contig 17287 bp, 11 predicted proteins | sample MGYA00245779_ERZ724027 | MGnify/ENA primary metagenome ERZ724027 (study PRJEB28704, sample SAMN03018318) | fermentation metagenome | biome: anthropogenic terrestrial biome; feature: soil...
CGGCATCGGAACACATAGCTTTAATTTCAATCCACGCTCCCGCGAGGGGAGCGACTTTATATATGGCGACTTAATCACATACGAGGATGATTTCAATCCACGCTCCCGCGAGGGGAGCGACTTGAATACCCCTCTCGGTTTAGGAGAGAGTTCGGATTTCAATCCACGCTCCCGCGAGGGGAGCGACGCTTACCGGGGAGAAAGAAGGAGAAATGAAAAAAATTTCAATCCACGCTCCCGCGAGGGGAGCGACGAGTATAGAAAACTTCAAAGAGCTATTCGATATGATTTCAATCCACGCTCCCGCGAGGGGAGCGACCAAAAAATGCGAAATTTTGAATTAGTATCGTGGATTTCAATCCACGCTCCCGCGAGGGGAGCGACTTTCTATACCAGCCGGACATGGCGGAGAAAACGGAAAGATTTCAATCCACGCTCCCGCGAGGGGAGCGACATTTATTTGGAAGTTGACAGCGAAGCTCAGGAAAATTTCAATCCACGCTCCCGCGAGGGGAGCGACCATGGAGATTACAAGATCTCAAAAGGATGGTTCATTTCAATCCACGCTCCCGCGAGGGGAGCGACGAGAAAACGGAAAGACATAATCCAGAGGGACAACAACATTTCAATCCACGCTCCCGCGAGGGGAGCGACCGTGCATGAAGCCGATCGCATAAAAGCAGAAAAGATTTCAATCCACGCTCCCGCGAGGGGAGCGACGTCGGCTTCTGTGCTTGTCTTGCCGATGAAATTGTATTTCAATCCACGCTCCCGCGAGGGGAGCGACCGTATACAAAGGGGCTAAAGAAAAGCATTTCTATTTCAATCCACGCTCCCGCGAGGGGAGCGACCAAAGTCACCCTCTAAGTCTATCAAGTCAATGCATATTTCAATCCACGCTCCCGCGAGGGGAGCGACATATCTGATAGGTTCAAAGCCAAGGACATTGGTGATTTCAATCCACGCTCCCGCGAGGGGAGCGACTATATACGATTTTTTAATATACTTCTGCGGTAAGTCATTTCAATCCACGCTCCCGCGAGGGGAGCGACGGCAATTGGATTAGGTATAAATTACATAGGGGTTAATTTCAATCCACGCTCCCGCGAGGGGAGCGACCTGCCGAGTGCTAAAAGAGAGTGCCGGCGATGGAAATTTCAATCCACGCTCCCGCGAGGGGAGCGACAATCCGGTATCCTCATAGGCAGCAAGCTTACTAAATTTCAATCCACGCTCCCGCGAGGGGAGCGACATGAACCAAGGCAAGGCAGAGATACCACGACAACAATTTCAATCCACGCTCCCGCGAGGGGAGCGACTCTGGTGCCAATTGCGGCCTGATACACACTTGAATTTCAATCCACGCTCCCGCGAGGGGAGCGACAGAGGAGGGTTTAAATGTATACATACACGGTATTATTTCAATCCACGCTCCCGCGAGGGGAGCGACGGAGCCAAACCAAGAGAGATTGCGGATGCCTTCGATTTCAATCCACGCTCCCGCGAGGGGAGCGACTATCTAATTTTGGTATCCATCTTGCTCATAAAAGATTTCAATCCACGCTCCCGCGAGGGGAGCGACGAGCGGGGGATTGGTTCTGTGGATAAACGCAAACGATTTCAATCCACGCTCCCGCGAGGGGAGCGACCGTGTCGATCTTGTTTCCCTTGTCGTCTACCAGAGATTTCAATCCACGCTCCCGCGAGGGGAGCGACTCGTTATCATCACCGCCAGCGACCTTCACCGCTGATTTCAATCCACGCTCCCGCGAGGGGAGCGACGGTGAGCCGCAGCGACGTGGGCCCGATCCTCACATTTCAATCCACGCTCCCGCGAGGGGAGCGACGGCCCGGAGGGCATTATTCTGGAGTCGGTCATGATTTCAATCCACGCTCCCGCGAGGGGAGCGACGCAACCGGCAGCCGGTGACACGGTGCGCTTAAAGATTTCAATCCACGCTCCCGCGAGGGGAGCGACGGAAACCGCCGGTGCAGCCGCACAGCTGGCCGACATTTCAATCCACGCTCCCGCGAGGGGAGCGACCTGTGGAAAAGTGATTTTAATAAATGGTGATAACATTTCAATCCACGCTCCCGCGAGGGGAGCGACCAATAACCTTCGTTTTCTTTTTATTCTTGACTATATTTCAATCCACGCTCCCGCGAGGGGAGCGACATGACGCTCGATACTTTTTATAATTACAAAATGGAATTTCAATCCACGCTCCCGCGAGGGGAGCGACTTTTGCAAACAGTATCAGAGCCGACAGGATGAAATATTTCAATCCACGCTCCCGCGAGGGGAGCGACTGTATTCTATGTCTCTTCCCTCCCAGTCATCCAGCATTTCAATCCACGCTCCCGCGAGGGGAGCGACTAATCGGGGTTAACCCATTCAAAGTTAGCTTTCTGATTTCAATCCACGCTCCCGCGAGGGGAGCGACATTTTAAAATTGTTTTTAACTTTTATTGATTGTTATTTCAATCCACGCTCCCGCGAGGGGAGCGACGAGAGATACAAAGTTTATGGAGTTTATGGCAGGAATTTCAATCCACGCTCCCGCGAGGGGAGCGACGAAGGAGCACTGTTACAAATTTTTCGATTACCGGATTTCAATCCACGCTCCCGCGAGGGGAGCGACCATTATCGCAAAAGGTTAAAGATCGATTTAAGAATTTCAATCCACGCTCCCGCGAGGGGAGCGACGCTATTTGCCATGCTTGCGATGCGCGGCATGCGGAATTTCAATCCACGCTCCCGCGAGGGGAGCGACAATATAGGAGTAAAAATCGGTAGAATATGTTCAATTTCAATCCACGCTCCCGCGAGGGGAGCGACGATAGATTAGATAAGAGTAGAGTAGATAAGGATAAAATTTCAATCCACGCTCCCGCGAGGGGAGCGACGATAGATTAGATAAGAGTAGAGTAGATAAGGATAAAATTTCAATCCACGCTCCCGCGAGGGGAGCGACAGGTATGTCGCCATACATAATGATCTACGAAAAGGAATTTCAATCCACGCTCCCGCGAGGGGAGCGACGTTATACCTCCACTTCTTCATCGGTTGGCATATGATTTCAATCCACGCTCCCGCGAGGGGAGCGACAATACAGGACGATCAAAAGGTCTATGACGATGACGATTTCAATCCACGCTCCCGCGAGGGGAGCGACCTGACGGCTATTCGGAAATTTGGATATCCGCAAATTTCAATCCACGCTCCCGCGAGGGGAGCGACCTATCTCTAAAATATCAAAATCATATTTATAGGATTTCAATCCACGCTCCCGCGAGGGGAGCGACACATAAGTCCTGCATCCATACTATAAGAGCCTTAATTTCAATCCACGCTCCCGCGAGGGGAGCGACGATGCGAGCTTGCTAAAGCTATCACTGTTACCTGATTTCAATCCACGCTCCCGCGAGGGGAGCGACGTTTTATAGTAAACGAATTAATATCTATCGTAGAATTTCAATCCACGCTCCCGCGAGGGGAGCGACGGGGTCTATAAGGTTAAGGTACCATACACCCTAAATTTCAATCCACGCTCCCGCGAGGGGAGCGACGTGTTTTATGCAATCCCTGGGGGTAGAGACGGATTTCAATCCACGCTCCCGCGAGGGGAGCGACGCTGCTACCCACAAGCCAAGGATAAAGCGTTTGAAATTTCAATCCACGCTCCCGCGAGGGGAGCGACGAGCGTGATTAAATGTTTACACCTGCGGAGCTTATTTCAATCCACGCTCCCGCGAGGGGAGCGACGATCTTGATAGTATGCCACAGGAAGATTATCAGATTTCAATCCACGCTCCCGCGAGGGGAGCGACGTTATTGACACTGCCTCTTTTGATTTGTATGCCAGATTTCAATCCACGCTCCCGCGAGGGGAGCGACGGAGCTTGTTGCGGAAAAAGACTTTGAATCAGTTATTTCAATCCACGCTCCCGCGAGGGGAGCGACGGGAATCAGCTATAAAAAGCTATATGGGCGACATATTTCAATCCACGCTCCCGCGAGGGGAGCGACAGCATGTTTCTAACCATTTCTTCTGCATCGGTGATTTCAATCCACGCTCCCGCGAGGGGAGCGACCCACCACTGATTTTCTAAACGCTTGTTTGTAATGGATTTCAATCCACGCTCCCGCGAGGGGAGCGACTTGGGCCCTATATTAAGTGTAAGTGACCCTGATATTTCAATCCACGCTCCCGCGAGGGGAGCGACATGATAAATATTTTTCTCTCTGGCCTTATCAATATTTCAATCCACGCTCCCGCGAGGGGAGCGACACATCGTGCGCCTCATTAATAGCCCTAAGACTAGCGATTTCAATCCACGCTCCCGCGAGGGGAGCGACAATCTGCAAGGCAATAGATTAAAGGAGGTCAGTATATTTCAATCCACGCTCCCGCGAGGGGAGCGACGCTATGTGCTGCAATCAAGTTAAGTGGCGAAGAATTTCAATCCACGCTCCCGCGAGGGGAGCGACTAAAGCGGTTGAATAACGTGGTCTGTACTCTGCCGATTTCAATCCACGCTCCCGCGAGGGGAGCGACGGAGATATAGGCGCTGAAATGGGTATGGATAGGCATTTCAATCCACGCTCCCGCGAGGGGAGCGACTTAAAAATGCCAATGCCCAGATGGCTATTTGGTAATTTCAATCCACGCTCCCGCGAGGGGAGCGACACCCATCAGAAATAGATGTAGTAGAGTGCATAGGAATTTCAATCCACGCTCCCGCGAGGGGAGCGACATTACCAGAATAATCATCGTAAACTTCATTACTAAATATTTCAATCCACGCTCCCGCGAGGGGAGCGACAAAATGTCGTCATTAGCTTTTGCTAAATCATTCTATTTCAATCCACGCTCCCGCGAGGGGAGCGACCAAAGCGTGAAGATAAACTCTCCGTGATTGAAAACATTTCAATCCACGCTCCCGCGAGGGGAGCGACCGGTTTCTTCACCATACCTGTCATAACCTCTGTCATTTCAATCCACGCTCCCGCGAGGGGAGCGACGTTATCGCAGGTATGAAAATAACGTGAACAAAATGATTTCAATCCACGCTCCCGCGAGGGGAGCGACATACACAACCATTAACGTTAGGAATTGATACAGATTTCAATCCACGCTCCCGCGAGGGGAGCGACTTCTAAAATGGGTATCAATTATATCTAAATGAAATTTCAATCCACGCTCCCGCGAGGGGAGCGACTAAAACAGATATCCACCTATAGAATATGGCGAAAATTTCAATCCACGCTCCCGCGAGGGGAGCGACTGGTGAAAAAGTAAGAGATTTTACTACACAGGAAATTTCAATCCACGCTCCCGCGAGGGGAGCGACTGTCAGCGTGGAGGGTGTATATCCCTCCGGTGGATTTCAATCCACGCTCCCGCGAGGGGAGCGACAGATATTCTCCGGATGTAAGAGCGTAAGAGTTCATTTCAATCCACGCTCCCGCGAGGGGAGCGACCAATCATCAACGGTTGGAAAGGCATTTTCCCGTTGAAATTTCAATCCACGCTCCCGCGAGGGGAGCGACCAATACACAATGTATTCACTTCATAAATCAATTGATTTCAATCCACGCTCCCGCGAGGGGAGCGACGCAAAGGAAATGCTGTCAATGGATGAATATCAAGATTTCAATCCACGCTCCCGCGAGGGGAGCGACCAAACAGGCTGCACACTTGCACAAACTCCATGGATATTTCAATCCACGCTCCCGCGAGGGGAGCGACTAATAACTGGCTGAAACTACATGGATTGCCAATGAATTTCAATCCACGCTCCCGCGAGGGGAGCGACCCTGCTTCTTACAGCTATCAATCTTGTATTTACCATTTCAATCCACGCTCCCGCGAGGGGAGCGACCTCAAGGTGTACAAGCAAATATCCAATTCCTTGAATTTCAATCCACGCTCCCGCGAGGGGAGCGACCGGGAGCGACCCGGCAACTGTGTTGGGTGAGGATTCATTTCAATCCACGCTCCCGCGAGGGGAGCGACATCCTGCCACTCGCAAACAAGCGACCGGCTTTGAAATTTCAATCCACGCTCCCGCGAGGGGAGCGACTATATTCGGCCTTGTGGTAGTGACCCACGGCAAATTTCAATCCACGCTCCCGCGAGGGGAGCGACATGTGGATTATACAGTAAATGCACTGGGCGGAATCATTTCAATCCACGCTCCCGCGAGGGGAGCGACCGTACATCCACGGCTGTTTTTCCAACCATCACAAAATTTCAATCCACGCTCCCGCGAGGGGAGCGACAAGATGCGGAGTTTTGCCGATCCATAAAATACTATTTCAATCCACGCTCCCGCGAGGGGAGCGACATGGTTCCAAGGGTGAGATGGAGCGTCTTGGAAAGATTTCAATCCACGCTCCCGCGAGGGGAGCGACTATGACGGTGTTTTATCGATTACTACCGATCCGATTTCAATCCACGCTCCCGCGAGGGGAGCGACATATCTATTGCATCGAACCTTACCAGCGTTTTTAATTTCAATCCACGCTCCCGCGAGGGGAGCGACTCATTTTCATTTTTCAGTTGCCATGTACCATGTTATTTCAATCCACGCTCCCGCGAGGGGAGCGACTACCATAAGATCACCTTAATCCGTAACACTAACAATTTCAATCCACGCTCCCGCGAGGGGAGCGACCAAGATTTTTCTTTTAACGTTGGGATATCTTTGCATTTCAATCCACGCTCCCGCGAGGGGAGCGACTTTAATAGTTTGGCTAGTAAAGATTTTCCGCCTATTTCAATCCACGCTCCCGCGAGGGGAGCGACCTTCCAGCCCGGACCAGCTAATTACATAGGACATGCATTTCAATCCACGCTCCCGCGAGGGGAGCGACAGCAATTATGCTTGATAACAGCATTCTATATTTTGATATCTTTATGCATATTGCTTAGTAACTTAACTCTTTATAGCAAATATCATTTACCATAAAGCGATTTTATTAACAATTGATACTGTTATTTGGTGCGAATACTCCGGCATATTCATGTTCACTTCACATTCGCACTAAAAAATCAGAGGTCCATTCATATCCATACTTTCTTTTACTCCAATATGAATCACCTTATTTTTATAACTATTTCCAAGTATATAAAACCGCAAACTATCCTTATCTTTATCAATAATATTTTCTAGAATGCTTCTAACTTGACGTAACTGAGCCGCATCAAGAATGCATTCAAATACGGAATTTTGGACTCGTTGCCCATAATTGACACATTGCTTAGCAACTTTCCTCAGCCGTGTTTTTCCTGCATTTGTCTCAGTGTTAACATCATAAGTTATTAAAACAAGCAAATAAAATCACCTACTTCCATAAAAATGGCGGATATTGATCCAGATCTCCGCGAATATATCTTGCCAATAACAGCGATTGAACATAAGGAACCATGCCCCATTCTATTTTCTCATTAAGAAATGGATGTTTTATTTGATCCTGCTTTCTTGACTGCCATGCAGATATAACCTCATTTCTTGTATCATCATCCATGATAACCGCACCATTTTCTTTGGTATAAAATCCATTTGCACTCACAATACGTTTATTTATTACTGTCAATACAAACCGGTCAGCCATTACCGCTCTTAGCTCTTCCATAATATCAAGTGCTAATGATGCTCTTCCTGGTCTATCTGTATGCATAAAGCCTACATATGCATCTAATCCAACTGTCTCTAATGCAGATTTACACATACTCATAAGTAATGTATAAGAAAAGGATAACAACGCATTCACATTATCCATAGGCGGTCTTCTGTTTCGATTATCAAATATAAAGTTCTCTTTTTGCTGAAGAATCATTTCATCAAATACCGAAAAATAGATCGAAGCAGCTTCCCCTTCAATACCCCTAAGCTGATTCATGTCATCGGTATCACGCGCTTTTTGTATAGAATCGCTTAAAAGCATACTTTTTACTTTTAACTTATCTGCATCTAAACGCAGTGGATAATCTCGAATAGCTCTCTCCAGAACCCATTTACTGTTATATAACTTCCCGACAATCATGTTTTTTGCTATGTTGAGTGACTGGGTACTGTTATCTGATAATCGATACTGCTCTCTTCTAAGAGTTACGTTACCCTTTAATTCACCACATACCGTAGCCAGAAACTTTCCGCTATAGGATAAAAATGTAATAGCAATACTTTTATCTATGCAATGTCCCATCAGTTTGGGGCTGACACCAGTATATCCAAATGTTACAATACTATCGATATTATGAAGCGGAACCCGTCCAACTTCATCATCATATAATTTTACTACTACATTTTCGCCGTCTATTGCAAGATAATAGTCTGGATTCGAAATATACAATGTATTTAATAATCGCTTCATTTGTAACCTCATTTCTGCACATCTATTTATGTATCTTTATCCTCCATTCCTGCACATGTATTTCTGTGCATCCGAATTTGTGCCGAGGATTTCGCAGACACAAAATTTATGGTTGAAAGTGTATTTCATTCAACCTTATCCTCCAAAAGAGCATCATTAATATATGTGGATACAGACTTGTTAGAGCACAATACCGGTATACATATATCCTTTAGTGAACAGGCATTGCACCGTTTGGTTCTTTTAACTTTAGGAGTATATCTTCGATCATACATTTGGTGCATCTCAAGAAACATATCCTTAACTTTTTTTCGTAACTCTTCACTAATAAGCACTTCTAATCTTCTTCGCGTTTCGTTATAATACAAATACCCTTTGGAAATTGAGCAGCAAAGCATCTCTTCAAGACACATCACCTGAGCAGCTAGTTGAAGTACATCTGCATCGTTCTCTTTTTCCTTTCCTCTCTTATATTCAATTGGCACCACCTCGAATAGACCTTCTTTACCATGAAGGGTGACACCAGATGTACCTCTGTGAAATTCCACTACATCACATTCACCATTTGTTCCAAGAGATGCCGAATAAACCGGCATCCCTCTTGAAATGATAATATTACCCCTTGTCTCAGAGAAGAACTTATCATGTGCTTTCTGATGTATTAATTGCCCTTCAATTGTCCTGACATTTTCCTCCCATTGCTTTTCTATATGTATTAAAGCCCACTGTCTGCGGCAAAATACATAATGCTGGATACCTGATAACATAAGATAATCTTCTTCTTTATATTCCATCGGACACATCACAATCCAGACCTTCCAGTTTATTCACGGTAATTTTATAGTCCTCTAATGTATCCGTCACAGACATCGGATCCGCAATAAATTCAACATTAACAGAATTATGAACCTTTGCCGATGAATACTGGCCAATTTTATTATTATGAACAAACCAATATAGCTTTTCTACGCACATGGTACCTTCCGGACGCGCAGACGAGCTATCATTCACAAATAAAGTACGAATTGCTTCTTTTATTTTAGTGGCATCTTCTTCCGTAAATTCTGTCTTTTCCGCAAGCTGAACATTAATACTCCCCTTCAGAAGATATACCCCAAAATCAACTCTGTGCTTCATTCCCATGGTATCCGAACTTTTCTTTCCTTCTTTTGTTTCGCTATTCACACTCTTCGTTATCTGTGTACTCGTAATGTCTATTGTCTCGACGCTAAAGGCAGGCTGAATCGATACCGGCCCTCTTACACCTACCGAAACCCCGCCTCCTTTATCTTTATCCTTGTCACTTTTGAAAGCAAATACTTGTCCAAAACTTCGCACATCGACCCATGATGCACATGCTATTTTAGCAAACTCATCTCTGTTTTTTGCTTTTTCAGCTGCTTTTAATTCCGGATTAGAATCTGCACGTTCTCTCAAACTGTTGAATCCATCCACTTTTTTATCATCCGATTGTACAAAGATATTCTCACCCATATCCAATAACCGGTTTCGGATTTTTCTCTTAATACAAACGTCAGAGATTTCCCCATATCCCTTATATGTTTTTCTTGGCATATTTCCGTTCAGCGGATCTCCATTTGGATTCGCATTCTTGCATGTTATAATTGCTACAAAATCAATTTTGTTTTCAAGCATTGCCATAATTAATCCTCCTTATTTTCATCTTTGTTTTTTTCTTTATCTTCCTTTTTCGTGTAAATAAAATTTTGTTGTGAATAAAATCCAAGAGCCATTCTGCCATCCAGATTCTTTGCCTTTAGGAAATCATTTTCCGGTATCTTTGCAGAAATCTCTCCCAATTGCTTCAGGTAATACACTGCGTTTCCGCCAAGTTTAGCAATATACGGCGGCAGTGATCTGTTAATGACATCCCAAGTCTGACATGGATGCTCAACAAATTTGGTAAAATACCTCATTGCGGTAGTTGTACGGTTTTCCCCACCAAGTGCACCTTTCTCTAATGCATCTGCCACTGCCAATAGTCTCCCACACAGATAGGGCATACTTTCTTCCTTTTGATTAATTTCCACGTTCCATTCCTCCTTTTCTTGTGTCTTACTATGATCATAATAATATTTTTTGATTAACGAGCAGCTGATACTTAGTACTTTCTGCCAAGTATTTCGATTACTATAATTTTGTGGATGACACATATTCCCATACGCCGCATTCACAATATCATAGGGCAACGGTGTTCTATCAATAATACAGTGTAAAATTCGTTCCACAACATTTGCCCGAAGCTTATCGTCCATTTCAAGATAATTTGTCCGCTCTGTCCCAAATGCAACAAGTGCAATATCGTTTGGAGACGGGGCCCCATAGAATTCCTGTACGCTTTTATCCTCTTTAAATTTATATCTGTGCCTCCATGCACATGTCACATGCCAATGCTCTATATTATCGATCAGCTCATTCCCCAACATCTCCCGATAAAATGTAATAGCCATTCTGCCGGTAGTAGCAGCATCAATCCCCAGGATGATGATTTGATCGTAATATTGTAATTTCCCTTTGTATCCTGACATTGCTCTATGAAATTGATCTGCAAATTCTTTGGCTGTATATGGCAGCTTTTGATTTATTCCTAATAACGCTTCATAGCTATCTTTATTGATATCCGGCACCTCATACCCTCTCGGGTTCCAGACAACATAGACTCTTCCTCCATAATTACGTCCCTGATGCCCAATCAGCCACTTAAGAGCATTATGTGCCCCCTGAGATACTTCATAGCTAACTCCTACTGCTTCTTCTGCATCTGTAAATCTGCCTCTATAAGTAAAACCGGACGTATCATTAGCAGAAATCAATTTTGCTTTGTCTCCGGTGTTTCTTATCTTATTGGGATGATTCAAGGAACAGCTCATCCTTTTTCCCAAAACATAACATAGCTCATTACCATCCCGGTTGCTTAAATAGTAATTGATATAATCCGTCTGTAATTTTTTATCTTGCCATAAGGCTGTAATGTTATCGATTCCAGTTACCCGGAAACGTACGAAGGCATCACTTTGAACCCCTTGTACCACTCTGAATATCTCAGGTGCTTTCGCTTTGTTCGGATGATTTTTAATAAGCTTATTGTTTTCATCGCAGTACAGCACTTTATCTTTCACCAGATCGGATATTAAGGTTCCTTTTTTCAAATAGTTGTAAAGTGCTTTTACCTTAGGATTTGCATATTCTGATTCACACCATTTCAATAAATCTGTCATATATTCGGTATGAAAAGATTCCCCCTTTTCTCCGCCAAATTCTGTATAATCTCCGGCAACATACTGAAGTTTATCCATCAAAGGATGATTCACTGGATGGGAACCTGACCGTCCTGCAGATTGCTCCGTACAAGGAATTAATGTCTCTGCATCATCTTTCGCGACCACTTTTGAAGCTACAAAATCGCTATTCCCATTGATCGTCACTTCGATCTGTGCCCGCTGTGTTGTATGTGCTATAGGAAGTAAATCTTCATATAATTCGGACTGAGACATATTTTGATAAGTTGTATACAGCATATTTAACCAACTCATACCTGTACCTCCTTATATCCATCCAGCAAGCCGGGCTCATTTAAACCGCTGAAATTTCTGCCTTCAATAAACTTTTTCATACCTTGCTTATGTACCTCTTTGATAACGGTACACTCTTCCGGTTTGCAAAACTCAATCACACCGTTTACCATCTTCGGCCGCCAAAATTGGGCATACAGCATATCCTTTCCATTATAATCCGGATAAGAAAAGCTATGAAATTGCAGTCCGAATTCCATATCCCCACGCGAATCATAAAACCCTTTCTCTTTATTAAATTCGCATTGCTCCACATAAGCGCTGCATTCCCTTGTTCCGAGGAACACATCCCTTCTTCCGCCCTTTTCCAGACATCGCTTTGCAATAAAATAGTGCTTATTCTCGTTATAATCATGTGCCAGGTCCGGGCGGTTCGGATTTTGTTCAAAGTGAGCTTTTACTATGTATACGACATCTCTAAGATAGGTTGTATAGCTTAGATCGTTTCCTCCCCCATATCGAATGGGTCTGGTTCCTTTTGATTCGGTGCATATCGGATTGATAACTCTTACTTTATCAATCTTCCACCTTATGGTCGGCTTCCAGTAAATAGATTCCGTTATTCCAATCAAAGCTTGATAGGTTGGTACGAAAAGGCTGGATTTTTCCCCGCCCACCCTGGTTAATGGATCTGTAAAGAGAGCATATCTTCCGTATACACGATAAGTAATTGCATTCTCCATATTAACTCCTTTCTTGATCATATTGTCCTTATATTCTAAATCATTACATTATCAGCAGCTCTATTTTAGTGATAAAGTTTCGTATAATAAATATCATCCACATAATCTGCCTTTCCTGGTTTATAATGTGCTTCATATCATTGCCATATTAATGGATCAAATTTCTTTCCTTCCGGTATCACTCCTAATACATCATCATAGAAATTGTCTCTCAATATCAGAACACCACTTCGTTCATCCATGCATAGTGCCTGGTTATTTTTTAGTGTTTCGTATACATGGGAGGAGACATTTACCATATACGGTTGGGCACTTCTAATTAGTTTCATATCCGGAAATATATTCTCTTTCGCAAGCAGCTGGCTGATAATATTCTTACCTTTTCCATATGGCACTAAAATTGCCTTTGCAAATTCATCAATCACCTCAAAATTTTCAGCAGCTGATTTAAACTGGAATTCTAACTCCAATGGATAGGAACCGTTATTTGCATATTGATATGCCTTTTTTTTATTTGGGCAGGATAACATCTCAAAGATGGAATTCATGTCCCCAGGAACCGGATAATCCATTTTTGACTCAATATCGTAATCATTAAAATAGTAATCATAATAAAGGCTTATAGCTTGCGGTGACAGCAAATCATGATGAAATCGACCCGCATCCCGTTCATATTCATCCAAAACAAAAGAGGTGCACTTTTCACCCAGGTCAATTTCCTTTAATGATCCAAGTTTTTCTTCCTCTAGTTGAATAACATAAGTATTCTTAATTGCCCCTTCCCCATTGCGGTTCCCTCTTCCAGATGCCTGGGCAATCGAATCCAATCCTGCATTATGCCTGATAACAGAGGAAAAACTTATATCGACTCCTGCCTCAATTAGCTGTGTACTAACGCAAATAACCTGTTTATGCTGCTTCAAATCTTTCTTCATCAGATTTATAATGTTTTTACGATGCGCAGGGCAAAGATTCGTGCTTAAGAAATAGTAAACAATGGACGGATCTTTCAATGTATCCTTCACTGCCTTAAAAACAGACTCCGCTGTTTTCTTCGTATTTAAAATCATAAGAATAGATTCATTTTCCTTTCTTATTTCCTTTATGAATTCAGCCAGTTCTTGATAAGACATTTTCTTTTTGTTTCTTTTATCTATAATGTTCATTCGCTTAAATCCTAAAAACTTCTGTTGCAAATCTGCAATCATTTCTCCACGGATAAGCATTTTATGCTTTACCTTATTTAAATTTGGCTGCGTTGCCGAACACAAAATAATGGTATCACGGCATTGACTGGATAAAAAATTAACAGTTTCATTAAACAGTGATATACACTTAATCGGGAGCGATTGGATTTCATCAAAAATAATAATGGTATCCGTCAGGTTATGAAAGCGCCGTAAATCCTGAGTGCCGCGTGCAAAAAAGGTATTTAAAAACTGAACCATCGTAGTAAATATGATCGGAGAAGTCCATTGCTCCGTTAATAACTGACGGTAGTGGTATTCATCGGTACCATATTCCTCTAAATTAACAACGTTGGAATGATGTTCCAGCAGATAATCATCAGCCTCTAATACCGATCTTACAACATCCGCATTTTGTTCTATAATTGTAGTAAATGGCAATACATATAGAATTCGTTTTTTTCCGCTCTTAATCGCATGATCCAGTGCATAGCGAAGACTGGATAAAGTTTTACCGCCGCCCGTCGGTACTGTCAGCGTATAGATACCAGTTGGCTGATCACTAAACTCTTTACACTGTTTCCAAATGTCATGACGTAATAGCTTGATTTTTTCTTCTAATTCACTTTCCGTTTTTTTATCTTGAAAACTGCGCTCCTTTACAGACAATTTTTCACTAAACTTATTCCATAAGATATTTATTTTAATGTCTTCCTCTTCTTTTTTATTCTGCATAAAAAGGTAGGTGTCATACCGATCTGCATCAATCAAACAGCTATACAGATATTTAATAAGTAAATGAAAATGAAAAGGCGAAAGCATTATATCTCTTTTCCTATTCATATCAATAAAATCGCGTAGCTCCTTTGCTGCAGCATGAAATAACTCGTCCAATTGCTCAAGACCCATGACCCGGTCTAAAAACCTTTCACATGCCTGCATATGAGCATTATCAGCTTCGCCTAATTTATCCGGCCATCCGGTTCTATTTAGCAATTTTACGTCCAGTTCAGGTGATATAAAGTCTTCCATACCTCCATGATGATAGCAGACAATCATAGCAATGATCTCAGACATTAACTTTCTATATACATCCCCGTTGTGATAGCGCCTCAATATAAATAAAGCTCCATGTCTTCCATGATCAACACTGCTTTTCAATTCAGGTAATCCATTTTTTTCTCGATATATCGCTTCTGTAATATAGTCGTAAAAATCATCTGTATATTTTCCCATATCATGGAGCAGTCCTAATAATTCCCCCGTATTAGCGAAATTTAATGCCTTTGCATATAGCGCACATTTCGTTTTAACACCGGCCGTATGCTCTTCCACCGTTTGATAGGTATCATCGATAATTCGATAATGCGCCGGATATATTTTATCTTTTTCCCTCATGTTCTCCCCTTTCCTGGTTATATACTACAAAATCTTTACATCAAACAATACAAATCCATCTTATCCTAATAGAATTATGTAGTATAATCTGTTTATTTAATATATTATAACATATGTGGCAAATGCTTCCACTACATATTCATAATTATATAACTAATTCTTCAAATTATTGAATTAGTAAAGTAAACTTTCCCTTTTTGCAAATAAAAACAGCCTTCCAATGTTGCCAACACTAAAAAGCTGTACCTACGATCAACATTAATATAGAAGAATCAAAAAGCCCCCAAACATCAGTGTTTGAGGGTCTTTGTATTTTTGTAAAATTATCTTTTTGAAAATTGCGGAGCACGACGGGCTGCCTTTAAGCCGTATTTCTTTCTTTCTTTCATTCTAGGATCTCTTGTTAAGAAACCTGCTTTCTTCAGGGCCGGACGATAGTCTGCGTCTGCCTGAAGTAATGCTCTGGAAATACCGTGTCGGATGGCACCTGCCTGACCTGTAAATCCGCCACCTTTCACATTTATCAAAACATCAAATTTATCCTGATTGTCCGTAATAACAAGTGGTTGACGAACGATTAACTTTAAGGTATCTAGACCAAAATAGTTATCCATATCTCTCTTATTTATTGTAACTTTACCTGTACCCGGTACTAAGTAAACTCTGGCAATACTGCTTTTTCTTCTACCGGTTCCGTAATATCTTGCCTTAGCCAATGTTATTTCCTCCTTTCAACCTCTCCAATTAATATTTAATTTCTAGTACTTCTGGTTTCTGAGCTGCATGAGTATGCTCAGGTCCAGCGAATACATGCAGTTTAGTTATCATAGTTCTTCCTAAAGGTCCCTTTGGAAGCATGCCTTTTACAGCAAGGGTGATAACATCGGTAGGCTTTTTAACCATCATTTCACCTAGCGTGGTTTCTTTCAATCCGCCTACATAATCGGAGTGATTGTAATATATCTTTTGGTCCAGTTTCTTTCCTGTAACCTTAATTTTATCTGCATTTACAACAATTACATGATCACCTGTGTCCATGAAGGGTGTATAGGTAGGTTTATTCTTACCTCTTAATATTTTTGCGATCTCTGAAGAGAGACGACCCAATGTATGTCCTGTAGCATCAACTACGTACCATTTTCTTTCAATTGTTGCCGGACTAGCCATGAAACTTTTCATCGGTTTACCTCCTTATGAAAATGTATTCTTCCATATTTTTTTCATTTTAATTACAAACGCAAAAACCATGTCCAGAAGTTTTTGCCATCTTTATCTAACAAATCACGATCTCAAATACTATTACCGGGGCTTTGGTTTAAGTATTCTCACGTACGATTTATAATTATATAATATGTTGCCTGGCGTGTCAAGCAATTTGCAAAATTTTGTTACCAATGTCAAATGGTTTTTAGAATAAGGATTTTATATTTCTTCTGCAAATTCCACGCCCTTGATCTCACAAATATTTGATATGACATCGAGCTTTACACTCTTTTGCTTCAGACGAATTGTCATAATTGCAGCTATGGTAACCTCATTTCCATAAGCCGGCTTGACAACTTCAATTGATTCAATGTAAATCATTTGCGATTTGATTGCATCCGCTACCGAGGAAATGGATACAGCATTACTGATTTCAATATATAGATCCATCACCTTTGATTTGGAAAGCATCGAATTATCCAGTCTATGCAACACTACCGTTACAAAGAATATCAGCAGGCAGGCTAGTATTGCTGCCTTATAAAATCCGATACCGATCGCAAGTCCCATACAGGCCGTTGCCCATAGACCCGCTGCAGTTGTCAGACCTTTTACCTGGTGCTTACCGGTTACTATAATTGTACCCGCACCCAGAAAACCTATTCCGGATATTACCTGCGCGGCCATTCTCGTCGGATCATTAATTGCATATTCCTGAAAGATATATTGATTCGTCATCATTGCCAAGGTAGAACCCAGGCAGACTAAGATATGCGTTCGAAGACCGGCAGGCCGGCCAGACCTCCCCCGTTCAAAACCGATGATCCCGCCAAGTATTAC
>ENA-UOOI01002259-UOOI01002259.1-fermentation-metagenome-genome-assembly--contig:-NODE-2259-length-17285-cov-43.391875_pt1 | contig 17285 bp, 14 predicted proteins | sample MGYA00245779_ERZ724027 | MGnify/ENA primary metagenome ERZ724027 (study PRJEB28704, sample SAMN03018318) | fermentation metagenome | biome: anthropogenic terrestrial biome; feature: soil...
TTGTCCGTCATGCGGCCAAGGCGGAAACCTGATACGCAAAAGGAGAAATCCAATGGATTCGTTTCATAAACAACATGAGAAACAGTGTGAGGATCCGTTTTCAGTCCTGTCCAGCCCATCCAACCGCACCGTGAAGAATGTAAAAAGCCTGTTATCCGGAAAATATCGGGAAAAAAGCCACCGCTTTTTGGTAGAAGGCCGCAAGATGGTTTCGGAGGCGATGTCTTGCGGGTACCCCGTGGATATGCTGTTGTTTTCCGAAACCGGTGCGGGATCTGCTTCGGACGCGGATCCGCTGCTGTCTTTTGCAATAAAAAAAAATATACCATGGAGAATTGCCACGGACCGGATTTTCCGGACAGTCTCCGATACGCAGACACCACAGGGTGTCCTGGCTGTCGTCCGGGAAAGGGAATCCTCTCCGGAAGAGATCATCGGACAATCCCCCGGGTTTTTGGTAATATTGGACGGAGTGAGGGATCCGGGCAATGTCGGGACCATTATGCGTACCGTGGATGCCGCCGGAGGGAACGGGGTGATCCTGATACATGACTGCGCAGACCCATATCAGCCCAAAGTTGTCCGTGCGACAATGGGATCGGTTTTCCGGGTGCCTGTTGTACGCCGCTGTGAGACAGAAGAGGTTACGGACAGGTTGGTTCGTTTCGGATATCACGTTCTGACCAGCCACCTTGATGGCTCCGATCTCTTCCAATGGCAGGGAGGGTATGACAGGACGGCACTGGTGATCGGAAATGAATCCCATGGAGTCAGCCGGCAGATGATGGACCTGGCGGACAGCCTGGTGAAAATACCAATGGTTGGCGGTGCGGAGTCTTTGAATGTCTCGGTGGCAGCGGGGATTCTGATTTACGAGATTTTCCGGAAACGGAGAAAAGTGGACGGGTAGTCCCTTGAACGGGTCAGGCAAGTATGGTACAATTATGTAAAATAAGCCTGTAAAGGAGTTTGGTCTCCATGGTGTCAGAGTTCTTTTGGAGGATCTTCGAAACCACAGGTTCCGTAACTGCCTATATTATGTATCGAAAATTAATTCCAATAACATGGGAAAGGCAATGAAGGAGAAAAGTAAATTCCATGGATGGATTCAGGGAGGGAGTGCCCTGGACTGAAAGCACTCCTGTCATCCGGAATTGAATGTTCGCTCCGGAGTCGGAGGCTGAAACGTATTTGCTTAGGCCTTACCGGATTTACGCCCGTTAAAACGTATTGAGGTTTCATTGTGAAATGAAGTTGGGTGGTACCACGCAGGAAACAGCCTACGTCCCATGCTATGCGGGACGGGGCTTTTTTTATATATTTCACTATAAACAGGAAAGGAGCTGCGAAGAGTTGATAAAGGAGAAACTGGAACAAATCAGGGAAGAAGCCTTGCAGGCACTGAAAAATATAAGCGTTCTCAATCAGTTGGAGGAATTTCGCATCCGCGTGCTGGGGAAAAAGGGGAAGCTGACCATGGTCCTGCGCGAAATGGGAAGTCTTCCGCCTGCAGAGCGCCCTGTGATTGGCCAGCTGGCCAACGAAATCCGAAATTCACTGGAGAAGGAACTGGCTCAAAAAGCAAATGCCCTTCGGAAAGCCGATCTCGAAAAACGGCTGGAGGAAGAGGCCATTGATATTACCGTCCCGGGCAGAAAACCCGTCAGAGGAAATCTCCATCCCAATACCAGGACATTGAATGAATTGAAGGACATTTTTCTGGGAATGGGGTTTGATGTTGCGGAAGGGCCGGAGGTGGAATGGGACGAATATAATTTCAAAGCTTTGAATACGCCGGAGAATCACCCGGCAAGGGATGTTCAGGATACTTTTTACATCAATGATAAAATTCTGCTCCGTACGCAGACATCTCCGGTACAGATCCGCACCATGCTCAGCAAAAAGCCGCCCATCAAGATTATCTGTCCGGGAAAGGTTTATCGCTCCGATTCCGTGGATGCAACCCATTCCCCGATTTTCAATCAGGTGGAAGGCCTGGCAGTGGATCGGAATATCACAATGGGCGACTTAAAGGGCGTGCTGGATGTCTTTGCAAAGCAGGTATTCGGTCCGGAAACCAGGACCAGGTTCCGGCCTCATCATTTTCCGTTTACGGAACCCAGTGCGGAGGTGGATGTTACCTGTGCCATTTGCCATGGCTCCGGCTGCAGGGTATGCTCCCATACCGGATGGATTGAAATCCTGGGAGCCGGGATGGTGCATCCCAATGTGCTGCGATACTGCGGGATCGATCCGGACCTCTACAGCGGGTTTGCCTTTGGCATGGGATTGGACCGAATAACAAATCTCAGGCATGGAATTGATGATATCCGTCTGCTGTTCGAAAATGATATCCGTTTCCTGAAACAGTTTTAGGAGGAGGAATTGATATGTTGCTGCCGATGAATTGGGTAAAAGATTATGTGGAAGTCGGGGAAGATACCGGGACTTTGGGCGATCAGCTGACCATGACCGGCTCAAAAGTGGAGGAGATCACAACCCTGCGTCAGGAGATTTCCAATGTAGTGGTTGGAAAGATTCTTTCTGTGGAGCCTCATCCAAATGCGGACCGGCTTGTGGTATGTCAGGTGGATGTAGGAACGGAAACGCTGCAGATTGTAACCGGAGCCAATAATATTGCTGTCGGGCAGCGGATCCCGGTGGCAGTCCACGGGGCGAAGCTGCCGGGAGGAGTCACCATCAAAAAAAGCAAGCTTCGCGGTGTGGAATCCTATGGCATGATGTGCTCCGGGGAGGAACTGGAACTGAAGGACAGCGATTATCCGGGAGCGGAAGTGAACGGCATCCTGATCCTGAAGGAGGACTATCCGCTGGGAATGGATGTAAAAGAGGCACTGGATCTGGGCGGAGATGTCATCGATTTTGAAATCACTCCAAATCGTCCGGATTGCCTCAGCGTCCTGGGTATGGCAAGGGAAATTGCCGTAACGACCGGAAAGACGTGGTCCATGCCGGAGATTGCCTTAAAGCCCGGCGCCGGCCGAATGGAGGATGAGCTGAAAGTTGAGGTGGAGGACGCCGCACTTTGCCCGAGATATCTGGCGCGCGTCGTCAGGGATATCCGCATTGCTCCTTCTCCCCAATGGATGCGCCGCCGTCTGGCAGCTGCCGGTGTCCGGCCCATCAATAACATTGTTGATATTACCAATTATGTAATGTTGGAACTGGGCCAGCCTATGCATGCCTTTGATCTGGATAAGGTAGAGGGCAGGAAGATTGTGGTGCGAACTGCCGTTTCGGGAGAAACCATTGTTACTCTGGACGGAAAGCACAGGGAACTGAAAGAGGATATGCTGGTGATAGCAGATACGGACAAGCCCATCGCAGTAGCCGGCGTAATGGGGGGAGCGAACTCTGAAATCACGGATGAAACCAGGCAAATTGTACTGGAAAGCGCCCTGTTTCAGGGATCCAGTGTCCGATTGACATCCCGGGCCCTGGGATTGCGGAGCGAGGCTTCCAGCCGTTTTGAAAAAGGACTGGATATCAATATGGCACGGACGGCTGTGGACCGGGCGGCTCAGCTGATTCAGAAACTGGGAGCCGGTACCGTGGTGGATGGATATATTGATGTACTGGGGGCTTCCACGGATCGAAAGACCATTACGGCAAAATGGAACCGTATCAACGAGCTGCTGGGTTTGAATCTTTCCGCGGAAGTCATGAAAGATATCCTGACCAGGCTTGGACTGGAAGTTACACTGGATGGAGATACGCTGTCGGCTGTGGTGCCGACCTATCGCAATGACCTGGAGGGAGTAGCCGATCTGGCGGAGGAAGTTGCCCGCATTTACGGGTATGATAAGATTCCAATGACTTTGATGGAAGGTTCCGCCTCCCGGGGTACCCGGACGCGGAAGCAGAATTGGATCGATGCCGTAAAACAGGCTCTGGTTGGCATGGGAATGTATGAAACCATGACTTATTCCTTTGCCAGTCCTACGGTTTATCAATCCATCGGCATGACGGATCCCAGGGATTATCCTGCTGCCATAAGGATCGCCAACCCGCTGGGAGAAGATCAAAGTATACTGCGTACGACCATGATGCCCAGTATGCTGGAGGTTCTGTCCCGGAACTATAACCGCCGTCTGGAGGACTGCAGCATCTTTGAAATCAATCCGGTTTTTCTTCCGAAGTCCCTGCCGCTGACGGATCTTCCCGATGAAGTCCTGACTCTGGCCATGGGGCAATACGGCGCAGATTCTGATTTTTATTCCATGAAAGGAAAAATAGAGGTAATTGCTGAGCTTCTGGGTCTGGAGCACAAAATCAGTTTCCGGGCTGTCCGGCATCCGACCCTGCATCCGGGAAGGGCTGCGGAAGTCCGGATCGGCGATCAATCGATCGGTGTTTTTGGCGAAGTACATCCGAAGGTTGCGGACAACTATCAGCTGGATATCCGGGTCATGCTTGGGGAACTGAATCTTGCAGTCCTGCTGGATCAGGCAAAAACCGGCTGCCAGTATCGCCCCCTGCCGCGTTATCCTGCCGTTCCAAGGGATTTGGCTCTTATTGTGAAAAAAACAGTTCCGGCCGGGCAGATTCTGGAACGGATCCGGAAAGCTGGCGGAAAGATGCTGGAGGATGTTTCGCTGTTTGATATTTATGAAGGCAACCAGATACCGGAAGGATACAAAAGCATGGCATTTTCTCTGGTATATCGCGCTTCCGACCGTACTTTGAAGGACGATGAAGTGAATCAGGTACACAAAAAAATTCTGAATGCTCTGGAAAGGGAAATCGGTGCAAAGTTGAGATAGACATTTTCCAAAAACCATAGTAGAATTAGATGGGAATTTATTTCGAAATGTAGATAGCAACGTAAACTTCAAAATCAGGAATGTATTAATTGCAGGGCATTATAGAATAGGAAGAGGTTTCAGCCGATAGATTGATTTGAGAGGGTTCTACGGACTTAAAATGTACGGGAGTATAGGGGTTGATCGCAGATGGCACAAAAAGTAAAGACCGTTGTAAAGATTGCGGGAAAGGAATATACGGTCCGGGCTTTTGAAACGGAGGAATATATCCATAGGGTGGCTATCTATGTAAATCGCAGGATGGAGGAGGTCGAAAGGACTCAGCCAGCTCTCAGTACTACCATGACGGCTGTATTGACTGCCATAAATCTGGGGGATGAAGTTTTGAAGCTCCAGGATAAAGTGGATTCCCTTCAAAACCAGCTGGAAGAGCTGGAGAATGACTCCAGGAAGTCGAATGCGACTTCCTCCCACTCAAAACCTGTTCCTGTTATTTATGATGTTTCCCGTAAGGGAAAGCGTTCCTGAAAATGTGAAAAGGATTCTGTGAGAGCCCTGGCTAAAGCAGCCGGGGCTCTATGTGACGGACGGAAAGTTTTTAAGGATCCGCATATTACCTGCATGGCATGCTTTGTATAAGTTCCCGGTACTGACCAGGAGTTATGCCCTCCATCTTTTTAAATTTGCGGATGAAGCTGGAGACATCCATATAGCCAACACAAAGTATGATTTCCTTGATCGGTAAATCCGTTTCCACCAACTGTTGCTTGACCTTTTCCATTCGCAGATTGTCAAAACTCCTGTGAAAATGTCAGAACTCATAGATCATATCAAATGAAACACTGGATCGGTTGTTGTATCCCCGGCAGGAGATACGATGGTCTTCGCAGGCTTTGGCAATGGAGAAGGCATCCCCCAGCCGCAGTTCCGAGTGGAAGTAAGTATCCATCCGTTTCAGACGGGAAAGATTTGTTATCTCCTGCCCTGTGAAAACATCGTATGCAAATTCCCCGTACCGGCAGTTATTGACATGTCCCAGAAAGTCGATGTCGCTGTTTCGCACCTTACGATCCTCCACTTTGGAAAAATCCGGATGGTTTTTGTTGCCTGGGCTTGCCTGGATTGTAATCTCTTCCACTGCATCGATCAATGGGAATGGAAGCTCCTTTTTCCGATAAATTGAGCGCTTGTCCCGGTCCAGCAGTATGGAAAAGCTGGAGCCCTGAAACGCAATTTGATGATCCTTATTTTGAAAGACAAATTCCCGGCGGAAATAGGGGCCCCGCCGCCCGGAATGCCAGGTGTTTGCATACAATGGCACAATTCCCTCCACAGGTTTTCTGATTTCAAAGGACAGGGACACGAGTACCCAGGCCAAACCATATTTTGCCATATTACCTTCGCTGAGATCAATTTTCATAAGATGCTGATCCACCACCTCGGAAAACAATCTTTGATATGCATAGGGTTTTAAAATGTTGTTTTCATTCAGATCCGCCATGTCCGGTTGCACTTGATAGATAAATTTCTTTTCCGTGTTTTCCTTCTTCAAGGCTCTCCCTCTTTCTGCAGTTTGCTTTTGCTCTTTTGCTCCCCTGTATTATAGCATAACAGGAAAACTCCGGATCACTGTTGTTTTGATAAAAGGGCAATTGCTTGGGCCGGACACCATAGACAGGATAGGGAAAGAGATTTTGCGCATCCCTGTTTTCGTGATATAATGATACAAAGTTTGGCATCCCTACTATTTACGCCATGACAAGGAGCGAAAAATGGACGAGAGGACACTGCGTGTATTGGATTATCACAAAATTATAGGATTGCTGGCCGGGTTTGCCCAATCGGAACCAGGGAAAAAGCTGGCACTGCAGCTGAAGCCGGTTTCCGACAGGGATCAGATCCAGAAATGGCAGGCAGAGACTTCAGAAGCGGAATCGATTCTAGCAGTGGAAGGGATCAGCTTTCTCTCGCCGTTTCCGGATATCCGGTCACGGCTGAAGAAGGCAAGGATCGGTTCCATCCTGAGTCCCGGGGATCTTTTGCAGATTGCCCGGGTTTTATCCCTGATCGGCTCGGTCCGGAAGCGAATGAAGGAGCATAAGGCTAAGGCGGAACTTGTGGCAATTCCTGCCATGATAGGAGAAATGGTGCCACAGCCGGCTTTGCTGAACCACATAAACGGATGTATCGAGACGGAGGAGACTCTGTATGACCACGCCAGCCCGGAGCTGAACTCCATTCGGCGAAAGATCGATCGGGCCAATGAGAGGATCCGTGACCGGCTCAATGGTTTTTTGCATTCCCCCCAGAAGCTGAAATATTTGCAGGATCCAATTATTACCATGCGAAATGACCGTTATGTGATACCGGTCAAGCAGGAGTGCCGTTCTGAAGTTCCCGGGATCGTCCATGACCAGTCCTCCAGCGGGGCGACTCTTTTTGTCGAACCGATATCCGTGGTAGAGGCGAATAATGAAGCACGGCAGCTGATGCTGAAGGAAAAAAAGGAAATCGAGCGGATTCTGTCCGAATTGACTGCAGAAGTGGAAGCCGTTGCGGATGAAGTGCTGTCTGCGCTGGAGATTTTGACACGGCTGGATTTCATCTTTGCCAAGGGGGCGTTCAGCCTGTCCATTCGGGGGGTCTGTCCCCGCATCCTAGAGGATCCTGTGATTCGGATCCAAAACGGGAGGCATCCACTGATCAATAGGGACGAAGTTGTACCCATTACACTGGAGCTGGGCAGAGAATTTCATATTTTGGTGATTACCGGCCCCAATACAGGAGGGAAAACGGTCACATTGAAAACAGCCGGACTGTTTGTCCTTATGGCACAGTCCGGATTACACCTGCCGGCAGACTTCGGGACGGAAATGGGAATCTTCCACAATGTTTTTGCCGACATCGGGGACGAGCAAAGCATTGAGCAGAGTTTAAGCACCTTTTCCTCCCATATGACCAATATCGTACAGATCGTAAAGGAAGCGGAAAGCGACGACCTTGTTCTGTTTGATGAGCTGGGTGCAGGTACGGATCCGACGGAAGGTGCGGCACTGGCCATGTCCATCCTGGATTTCCTGCATTCCAGGCAGATTCGGACGATGGCGACCACTCATTACAGTGAACTGAAGGTATATGCCATTTCGCAGAAGGGGGTGGAGAATGCTTCCGTTGAGTTTGATGTGGAAACCCTGCGTCCCACCTACCGGCTGCTGATCGGTGTACCAGGGAAGAGCAATGCCTTTGAGATCTCCAGGCGTCTGGGCCTCGATGAGTTTCTGATAAGCGGTGCCAAAGAGTATCTCAGCCAGGAAGATTCCCGTTTTGAGGATGTTATGGGTACCATTGAGGAAAACCGTGTGGCGGCGGAGCGGGAACAGGAAAAGGCAAAAGCTTATCTGCAGGAGATTGAGGAGATCAAGGCGCAGTATCGTGAGGAAAAAGAAGAATTCGAACAGCAGAAGGAAAAGCTTCTGGCCCGGGCCAGGAGAGATGCCAGGGAAGTTGTGCGGGATGCCCGGGCAGAAGCGGATCAGATCATCCGCGAGCTGCGTCAGCTGGACAGGGAACCCGAAGAAAAGAATCGGAACCGTACAATGGAGGAATCCCGGAAGAAGCTGAAAAATACCCTGGAGAAGCTGGAGGACAATATGTCTCCCAAAACGGTTCGATCTTCACGAAAGCCGCTGAAAAGCCTGAAACTTGGTCAGACCGTATCCATTGTCTCACTGGATCAGAAAGGACAGGTGTTGACCCTTCCGGATGAAACCGGAAATGTGCTGGTGCAGGTCGGTATTATGAAGGCAAATGTTCCGTTCTCTGATTTACGGCAGGCAGATGAGGAGTCCGGGCAGGAAAGGGAGATAATACGGAAGGTGAACCCGAGAATGTCATCCGTCGCTTCTGAGTTGGATTTAAGAGGGCAGGATTCCGAAAGTGCCCTGATGGAAACGGATCGTTATCTGGACAGCGCGTTTCTGGCCGGGCTGGGAGAAGTCACCATTATCCATGGAAAAGGGACAGGCGTTTTGCGAAGCTCCGTTCATAAGATGCTGCGCCGGCACCCTCATGTGGAGTCTTTCCGTCTGGGTAAATTCGGCGAAGGAGAATCCGGGGTTACGATCGTGAAAATCAAATAATCCTGTTTGAGTTGTTTTAGATGCTATGGGGAAAGAGTCCGGGGAGGAGGAGAATGGAAAGATGAACGATTATCGCATTATGGTAGTGGATGATGACTTCAATATCAACCAGCTGATCAAATTGTATCTGGAAAAAGAAGGGTTCCACGTGGAACCCTTTGAGGATGGACGTGAGGCTTTGAAGGCCTTCAAGGCCAATCCGCCCCATCTGGTGGTTCTGGACCTGATGCTGCCGGGAATGGACGGATGGGAAATCTGTAAGGAAATCCGGAAAATCAGCGATATTCCGATTATTATGCTGACGGCCAAGGGGGAGACCTTTGACAAGGTATTGGGTTTGGAACTGGGAGCGGATGACTACATGGTCAAGCCCTTTGATCCCAAGGAGCTGGTTGCCAGGATAAAAGCCGTACTGAGAAGGAACAAGCCGATGAGGGAGGAGACCAAGGAGATTGCCTATCCCAATCTGAGCGTCAACCTTTCGGATTATACGGTGACCTACCATTCCAGGAAACTGGAGCTGCCGCCGAAGGAACTTGAGCTTCTTTATTTTTTGGCATCCAATCCCAATAAGGTTTTTACCCGGGAACAATTACTGGAACAGGTATGGGGATTTGATTTTTTTGGAGATTCCAGGACAGTGGATGTTCATATCAAGCGAATTCGGGAAAAACTGAATCAGGAAGAAGACAGCTGGAAGATCAAGACAGTTTGGGGCGTGGGCTATAAATTTGAGGTGAAATAGATGTTCCGTTCCCTGTTTGTCCGATTGATGTCGGCGTATTTTGTCATTATATTGTCCGCATTGCTGATTATGGGGGTTCTGATGTCATCCTTTTTTCAGCAATATCTGATGGAGACCCGTACCAGGGAGCTGATCCGGGAGGGGAGGGCTCTCTGCGGCTATATTGAGCTTTATCAGGTGGGACTGATTGACCACAGGACCCTGAATTATCAGTATCAGGTCATTGACCGATTCCTGAGCACCACCATATGGGTAACCGACATGCACGGCTATATTCTGGACAGTTACAATTCTTCGGAGCTGGACGATGTGAACTGGAAGAATCAGAAGGTAACGGTGGATGAATTCGTGCAGGTATTGAAGGGAAACACCATTACCCGGGTAGGCAGTTTCGGGGAGGCCTTCCCTGTGCCGGTTCTGACGGTTGGTCTGCCGCTGGAGATTGATGATAAAATACAGGGAACAATTTTTTTGCATTCTCCGGTCAGAGGCATGAACCGCGCGTTATGGGATACTTATGACAGCCTTTTGAGAGCTACCATTCTGTCATCCATTTTATCCATGATTCTTTTGTATTTTATATCCCGGCACTTTTCCAGGCCTTTGACGGAGATGAATACCATCTCCAGGGAAATTGCCACGGGGAATTTCAAAAGAAGGGTTCATGTACGAAGTAACGACGAAGTGGGCCAGCTTGCCACGAATTTCAATGTTATGGCGGATTCCCTGGAGAAAGTGGACTTAATGCGAAGGAGTTTTGTGGCGAATGTATCCCATGAACTGCGATCGCCTCTGACCTCCATGCGCGGATATATCCAGGGGGTTGTGGACAAGACCATTTCTCCTGAGGATCAGGATAAATACCTGAAGATCGCCCTGGAGGAAACCGAGAGAATGAACCGGTTGATCAATGAGCTGCTGGATTTGTCCCGGATCGAATCCGGAGAATTTTCCATGGATATCAGAGTGATGGATATCAACGAGACGATACGGCGGGTGCTGATTGCCCGGGAGGATCGGATCAATGCCCGGGGCATGGATGTGAATGTGGATTTTGAAAAGGATGTCTGCCTTGTTGACGGGGATCCGGATCGGCTTCAGCAGGTGGTCATCAATTTGCTGGACAATGCCATCAAGTTCAACCGGGAAGGCGGAGTGATTACACTGAAAACCTGGCTGCATAAGGAAAAAGTCTATGTAAAAGTCGCAGATCAGGGTTCGGGTATTCCCAAAGCGGAAGCCGTGCATATCTGGGAGCCTTTTTATCAGGTTGACAAATCACGAAGCAAGAAAAAAGGCGGTACCGGCCTCGGACTTTCCATTGTCAAGAAGATTATTGAGGAACATGGTCAGGACATCTGGCTCAACAGTGAGGAAGGCAAAGGGTCGGAGTTTATTTTTTCCCTGAAGGAAGCAAAGAAGCAATGATTTTTATTTTATCCTGTTTTGTTGGTTTTTGTTAACAGCATGTTCATATTTTATTCAAAAAACCTGCCTATAATAAAGCATGAAGATAAAAGAACCCAATAAGTTTTAATGGAGGTGCAATAAATGAAAGATTTCAATGAATTTGATGAAAAACGCTATCATAAGAAAAGCAGCATTAAAAACTACGTTATTATCGCTTTGTTATTTGCTGTAATAGGAGGTCTGGCAGTTTATGCCATATCCCCCAATCTTATGGGACGAAACGGAGTAAGGGCGGATCGGACGGTCCCACAGGACAGCAATGTTTCGGATAAGGCAAAGACTTCAGCAAAGGACGACCTTCCCTCCATTGGGAACATGAAAGCCATGCTGGTGGATGAGAACAATCCGGTGGTGGACATTGCAGCGAAGCTGGACAAAGCAGTGGTTGGCATCACTTCAAAATCGGAAGTGCTTGTACCGGACTACTTCTTCAATTCCCAGACCAAAAAAGACGTGGAAGGTTATGGATCCGGCATTATTATCAGTGAAGACGGATATATCGTGACCAACAACCATGTTGTGGAAGGCGCAAAAGAACTGTTCGTTGTATTGTCCGGAGAAGAAGAACCGATCAAGGCCAAACTGATCGGGACGGATCCCCAGAGTGATATTGCCGTCGTGAAGATTGACAAGCCCGATCTGACCGTGGCAAAGCTGGGAGATTCCAAAAAGGTGAAGAAGGGAGAGTTTGCCATTGCTATCGGCAATCCTCTGGGACATGAACTGGCCGGTACGGTAAACTTCGGCGTTATCAGTGCTGTGGACCGGACCTTGCAGCTGGAAGGAAAGGAATTGAAGCTGTTGCAGACCGATGCAGCCATCAATCAGGGCAACAGCGGCGGGGCTCTGGTCAATATGAACGGTGAAGTGATCGGCATGAACACTGTAAAGCTGGGCGGAGAACTGGTGGAAGGATTGGGATTTGCCATTCCCTCCAGTGTCTTCAAGCCCATTGCCCAGGAGATTATCAAATATGGCAAGGTAAACTATCCCGCAAAACCCTGGCTGGGTGTCTCCATCCAGCTGGAAATCAATAAGGATACCGCCAAAGAATATGGATATCCGGAAGGTGTTCTGATTTATGATGTTGTGGAAAACGGACCGGCAGCGAATGCGGGAATGAAACCGGGAGATGTCATTACCGGCCTGAATGATAAGAAGATGGCAAAATTTGATGATCTTAAGGCAGAGCTTGCAAAGCATAAAGTGGGTGAAGTGGTAAACGTTAATCTGTGGAGGAACGGATCTGATTTTGTGCTGAAGGTCAAGCTGGCCGACATGAATGAAGATCAAAATGCAACCCAAAGCCAGAATGGGGAATGATGGAACAAAACAGGATTTGTATGGGCAGAAAAAGCCCGGGGAAGGGAGGACCTTCTCCGGGCTTTTGGCTTTTCCATGCATCCGGTTAGCTTTTCAAAATTTGAAATAAGGGGGTACCATAAGGGGAGAATTCATGATAGAATAAGAACAACGTGATGAAATTGGACAGATTCCGGGTATTCTTTATTCTGTGAAAGGATACCAAAGTTCATTATGCAGGGAGTGTAGTTTTCAATGATGGATCTTTTTCGGGAGGAATCGGTGCGGAAGGTGAATACCGGTCTCAACAGTTTTTTGTTTATCCTGGCCTGGATCGGCATGGTTTTATTTGGTTTTCTGGCTTTGAGCTTTCTGATGGCACTTTTCAGTGGAGCACTGAATGCGTTTGTCATCGCGGGCCTGATTGTGTCCGGCGTACTTACCTTTCTTTGCTACTGGCTTCGCAACAATCAGAGGATCGAATACGATTACACTTTTACCAACGGGACCTTCGACATTGCCAGGGTCATTAACAACAGCAGGCGAAAGAAACTGCTGACGACAGAGATCAAGGAATTTGAGGTCATCGCTCCAACCAGTGACGACGGATTTCAGCGGATGCTCCAGTATCCCGGCATCAAAAAGCTCAATTACTTTCTGAACCGTGGCGGTGGGCTATACTATGGTATTTTTACCCATGAGGGGCAAAAGTCCTTATTGGTTTTTGAGCCCAGTGACGAGTTGATCCAGATGTTCAGGAAGACAAATCCCAGGATCGTAAAAACGGCGTAAACGGCGTGAGCGGCGGGAAGGCAACACGGCGGAGGACAACAGGATAACTGTGTCAAAGTCATGATGACAGAAGAAATATGCTCCCGGACAGGGGGCACTTTTTGAGTCAGCAGGCAGCCGTATGAGTGGAACGATTTGTTTTGTGACAAGGAACAGTTTATTTTTCGACAAGGAGCAGCTTGTTTTGTGACAAGGAGCAGCTTACTTTGTGATAAGGAGCAGTTTATTTTTTGATCAGACAGAAGGGTAACGAAAGGCAGAGCTTTGTGTATTTCGTTACAGAAGGTACCTATTTTACGTAAGCGGGGAGCGAAACAATGGGACAGATTTATCTGGATTATGCCGCAACGACGCCTGTTGTACCGGAGGTGGCGGAGGCGGTTACCGATTGTCTGAAAAAGGACTTTGGGAACCCGTCTTCCATGCATCGGCTGGGAATTCAGGCAGAAAAGCGGATCCGAAAAGCAAGAGAACAAGTCAGTCATTTGCTGAGGGTGGAACCGGAGGAGATTATTTTTACTTCCGGTGGAACAGAATCCAACAACATGGCTATTTTGGGTACCGCCTATGATAAGGGGCGCAGGGGAAAGCATTGCATTACCACGGCGATTGAACACCCGTCCGTGCTCAATTGTTTTGCCCATCTGGAAAAGCTGGGTTATGAGGTAACCTATCTGCCGGTGGATCGGAACGGTGTGATTTCACTGGAGTCTTTACAGAATGCCCTGCGGGAGGATACCATTCTGGTCAGTATCATGCATGTCAACAATGAAGTCGGATCCATAGAGCCGGTTCAGCAGGTTGCATCCCTGTTGAATCAATGCAAAAACCGGCCTGTGTTCCATGTGGATGGTATCCAGTCCTTTGGCAAACTGCCGCTTTATCCCAAAGAATGGGGGATCGATCTGGTTTCACTCAGCGGCCATAAAATCCATGCGCCCAAGGGCGTCGGCGCATTGTATCGGAGGAAGGGAGTCCGGATTCAGCCCATTCTGTTTGGAGGCGGCCAGCAGGGAGGCATCCGGAGCGGTACGGAAAATATCACCGGTATTGTCGGAATGGGGACAGGCGCGGATTGGATTGCCGGACGACATGCGGAAAATGACAGGTATCTGTATGAGCTGAAGGAAGCTCTGGTCTCCGGTATCCGGAAGGGCTTTCCGGATGCGGTGATCAACGGGGATCCGGAAAACAGTGCACCGCATATTCTGAGTGTCAGTTTTCCCGGAGCGAAGGGAGAAGTTTTGCTGCATACCCTGGAGCAGGAGGAAGTCTATGTCAGCACCGGCTCCGCCTGTTCCAGCAGGGAGAAGAAGATCAGTCATGTGCTGAAAGCGATTGGGCTGAACGAACGGACGGCGGACGGGTCAATCCGGATCAGCCTTTCCTATCTCACTACCCCGGAGGAAATCGCATCTTTTCTTCCCATTCTGACCCGGTCTGTCCAAAGAGTACGGGAATACACCAGGAGGTAAAGCTATGGAGCGAGTGATCCTAATCCGTTATGGGGAGATTTATCTGAAAGGACAGAATCGTCCGTTTTTCGAGCGGACGTTGTATGACAACATCAAAAAAGCGTTGGCGGAGTTTTCCGGCATACGGGTGACCAGGGCGCAGGGACGGTTTTATGCGGAGAATTATGAAGAGGAAGCGCCCGTCCTCCGTGCGCTTCAGCGGGTATTCGGTCTGGTTTCCGTCAGCCCCGCCTATAAAGTGGGCAAGGATTTTGAGACTCTTTTCGAATATTCCAGCAAAATCATGACAGAGCAGCTGTCCCGCCTGCAGGGGAAAACACCCCTTACCTTCAAGGTGGAGTCCAGGCGATCGGATAAGAAGTATCCCATGGATTCCATGGAAATCAACCGGGAGATGGGCAGCAGGCTTCTGGAGGCTTTGCCGGGCTTAAAAGTGGACGTACATCATCCGGATATTGTCCTGAACATTGAAATCCGGGAATCTGGTTATTTGTATCATGAAGTCTTCCCCTGCGCAGGGGGCATGCCCACCGGGACCAGCGGAAAGGCGGTTCTTTTGCTGTCCGGAGGAATCGACAGTCCCGTTGCCGGTTATATGATTGCAAAGCGTGGAGTCGCCCTCTCGGCGGTGCACTTTCACAGTTTCCCCTATACCAGCGACCGTTCCAGGGAAAAGGTCATCGACTTGTGCCGGATTCTTACCCGCTACTGCGGACCGATCCGGCTGCATGTGGTACCCTTTACCAGGATACAACAGGAACTGTATAAAAAATGCCCGGACAGCCAGCTAACGGTTCTGATGCGATGCTATATGATGAAAATCGCAGAGGCGGTTGCCCGCAGGGAGAAAGCGACTGCTCTGGTGACAGGGGAGAGCATCGGACAGGTGGCAAGTCAGACAATGGATAGTCTGGCAGTTACCAATGCTGCGGTTTCCATGCCGGTGTTCCGCCCTTTGATTGGCTTTGACAAGGTTGACATCGTAAACATTTCCAAAAGGATCGAGACCTACAGAACGTCCATTCTTCCCTATGAAGACTGCTGTACGGTTTTCACACCCAGGCATCCGGTGACCCATCCCCGGCTGGAAAAAATCCTGGAGTCGGAAAAGCTGATCAATGGGGAAGAGCTGATACAGGAAGCGGTTGCCAATATTGAAGAGATCGGGATCCAGCCGGACCGGAACCTGTTCTAACCTCTTGCCGCCTGCAATAGAATGGATGTATAGCAGGAGGTGTATGGAAGTGCGGAGGCTATTCAAAAAGGTACGGCCGGGGAAAATACCTGCGGTCTTTTATCTTCTTGCCATTTTTCTTTTGTATTGTGGGCTGGATTTATCGGCTTCCCGGACAGATATTTTGTCCCCGGTCGGAAAGCCGGCGCCTCCTGCAGCGGAATCTGCTGTGGCAGAGCCGGCGGCACAGGGGGAGAAATCAGAAGATCCTTATGATATATGGATTGATTTGACGCAATCCACACTTTATCTTTTTGAAAACAACAGGCTGATCAAAAAGTACCCGGTTGCCCAGGGAAAATCAGGCACTCCGTCCCCTGTCGGAACCTGGTATATTACCAGCAAGGCACGGCATTGGGGGACAGGATTCGGCACCCGCTGGATGGGATTGAATGTGCCATGGGGAATTTACGGCATACATGGTACAAATAAACCGGGTTCCGTTGGCTATCGGGCTTCCCACGGATGTTTTCGGATGAGAAACAGGGATGTGGAGGAGCTGTACGGCATCGTGCCGTTCCAGACCCGTGTCGTTGTATATGGAGGCCCTTATGGCAATATGGGAAGCTCCTTTGTCCGACTGGAGCCGGGGGATCGGATGTCCCAGGTAGTGGAAGTGCAGCTGCGTCTGCAGAAGCTGGGTTATTATAAAGGTTCCATTGATGGGATTTATGGAGAAGGATTAAAGGCTGCGCTGCTGAAGTTTAAAAAAGATCGTAACATGCCGCTGTCCCACTATGTGGACACGGAAACCTATCAGGCATTGGGCATACTGGCTTTTGAATAAAATTCAATATATTTCAATGAAAGAGATGAAAAATCAATCGTATTCATGCACAGGACAAAAAGCAAGTCAAATGAAAAAACAAATGTTATGAGAATTCTGGATGCCCTGAAGATCAGCTACCAAAGCCACTGTTATGCAGATAGCAAAGCAGTCAGCGGCATGGAAATTGCGGAGGCTCTGTACCAGGATCCCGATCGGGTGTTCAAGACTTTGGTTACCGTCGGCAAATCAGGAAATCACTATGTTTTCATGATTCCGGCAGCAGGGGAATTGGACCTGAAAAAGGCTGCGGAATGTGTGAGGGAAAAGTCGGTTCGGATGATCAAATCCAGGGATCTGCTGCCGGTAACCGGCTATATACACGGCGGGTGTTCTCCCATTGGAATGAAGAAAAAATTTCCGACAGCAATCCACAGGACAGCTGCCGATTTTGATACTGTTTTTTTCAGTGCCGGAAAGATTGGTTATCAGGTGGAAATGAGCCTGAGTGATCTGGAAAGAGCAGTGGAGATCCGCCTGGCAGATCTTATCTGAGCGTGGCAGAACAGGATTGAATT
>ENA-UOOI01002261-UOOI01002261.1-fermentation-metagenome-genome-assembly--contig:-NODE-2261-length-17267-cov-50.055368_pt1 | contig 17267 bp, 14 predicted proteins | sample MGYA00245779_ERZ724027 | MGnify/ENA primary metagenome ERZ724027 (study PRJEB28704, sample SAMN03018318) | fermentation metagenome | biome: anthropogenic terrestrial biome; feature: soil...
TATTTTTATAAATTTTTGGGTAATAACAGAATATAGAAGATTTCTACAGAGCCGAAAACAGAAAGATAAGAGAGAATACAGAAAAGAGCAGAAAAGAGCAGAAAAAACAGAAAACGCATATTAAAAGAAGAGTAAGAAAAAACCCGAAAGCTTTATATTCCTTTTACCATAGCCCCCGATACGGTCGATCCGAAAATATGCTCCCCCAAGCATAGAATTCAGAACAGGAACAAAAGCTTCCAGGCAATTCTACCATTTTATTCCTCTACTATTTTATTCCTCTACTATTTTATTCCCGTTACTAGTTCTTTCTTTTCACTTCCAGTTACAACACATAATTATCCCTATAATTATTTTAAATTAATTATACCAAAAATTTGTTTTGGGCAAAAGAACGTCTCGCACGAAAGATTTCAATGTCAACATAGAATCAAACTTAAAAACCCATTTTTTGGCTAAACTATCCCATTTTAATTTACATTATGCATTCCAATTTCCTATTATTCCATCAGACTGTAATCGTGTTTTTCGGGGTCCCTACTCCTACAAAAACAAGTTTTGTTTCAAGAGGCACATCAGTCCAGCCACTTGGCACCAGACGCTTTCTACTCACGTCTACTTTTATATCCTCCTTTTGAAGTCCTGCACTTACCATGTAATCCATAACAAGTTGTCTTCCGAGATTTTCTGCATACTCAACGGCTTCGTTATAAACTTCAAATATTTTTCTTTCAATAGGAGAAAAGACAATGAACTCGTTTTTTGTTTCGTACTGCAAGATGCCTTCTGCAGCACATTTTTCGTGAGCCTCATTTTCTATATCTTCAGCTTCACCTTCGTAAGATTTGGGGGAGACTTTTGTTTTTATAAGAATCTCTATCCTTTTGATTCCCTTCCCAACAAGGGCTCCAACGGCATTGCCTACCTCAGCATACTCAGGAACTATAAAATCAGCATTAATCAGGTCTTTCAGATTCTCAACATATGCCTTTACAGGTCCTCCGAGAAGTACCACAGGAATTTCCACTCTGAAACGGGCATAATTCCTTCCGAGAAGAACCCTGTCAATCTCGCTTCTTGGCATTCCCTCTATAAGGTATGCAATAAGGTCTTCGGCAATATTACGCGCAACCCTGCGTTTTGCTTCTTTGCTGAAAGCTTCAGGGCTCTGTTTCAGCATCCTCCCAAGCATTGAAGCCCCTATTGTTGCAGCTTCCACGTCCCATTCGGTATATTCTCCAAGCACATGAAGGGCGTCAGTTGGGGTAAAGCCTATTGCCTGAATCAGCCTTTTCTGGATTAATGAGTCCAGCATAGACGGAGAAGGACGTTTTTTCATTGCCACGAGCAGATCCCCAAAGGAAACAGGCTCTTTTCCGATATGCCTGTAAATCTCTCGTTCTCCTACCCTCAATTCAATAGGTCTAAAGCCCGTCCTGACATAAAATTTTGTCACCTGAATACTCTCGCAGAGATAACCCTTTGCAACCCTGTTCTTCTTCAATTTTTCCCTGAACCCTGGGTATATGATTGATGCCCTACAAAGCGGAATTACCCGGCGAGGCCCGATATAAACTCGATCTCCTTTTACCCAGACATGGCTGTCCCCTCCGGTTGCAGAGGTTTCCATACGTATGGCTTTTACGCGGGTTTGCCACCCTCCAACAACGGCACCCGAATTGCTGAGTTGCGGAAGCCCATTAACCATCATAGCTACATCTGTACTCGTGCCGCCAACATCGATCATAGCGCAGGTATTGAACTTGCTGAGGTGAGCTGCGCCTACAAGGCTTGCTGCAGGTCCTGAAAAAATAGTCTCTATGGGTTTCTCCAGAGCCTCTTCTATTCCCACAACTGACCCGTCACATTTCAGCATCAGCAGGTTCGCATTGATACCTCTGCTTTTGAAATCCTTGATTATTGCCTGGATAAATTTGTGGGTTACAGGGATTAGCTGGGCGTTAAGAAATGCAGTTATAGCCCTTTCGTAAGCCCCAAGGTCCTGGGAAAGTTCATGCCCACAAACTACAGGGTGCCCTGTAAGTTCCTTTACGGCTTTTTTGACAGCAAGTTCGTGTTCGGGGTTGCGATTGCTAAAATACGAAGATACCGCAAAAGCCGAGACCTTATCTTTTATCTTAAGGGCGAATTCTTTTACGGAATCGAGGTCAAGAGTCTTTAGTTCTTCACCGTCACTGTTATGCCCACCAGAAACTGCTACCCAATAGTCTGTAGGGAGTTTCTCTGGAATTATATAATCTCCCACCATAATTAGCCCTACAGGAAAACCCGTGCTTTCTAGGATGGTGTTTGTAGATAGAGTTGTGGATACAGATACCAGCTTAACATTTTTAAGGTACTCTGGGCTCAGTGTGTCAATAACATTTTTCATTCCAGGAAGCGGGTCAGGATAGGTAGTCAGTGCTTTACTGGATTCGATGACTGCTCCATCAGAGTCCCTCACAATAACGGCATCAGTATAAGTACCCCCTGCGTCAATCCCAAGACTGAAGTGCATTTTTCAACCTCTTTTGCAAATTAAATGTAACTTTCCCAAGCGTCAGACAGTTATTTAAATTTCATAATATAATTATTTCTAATTCTTATGGTAAGGCTAGAACAAACTGTTATTGACCGTAAAATAAATTTAATGAACTTGGCCCTTTAGTCAAATATAAAAACAATTCCAGATATATAAAAACAATTCCAGATATTAAAAAGGATTACTTTATGAGTTTTGACATCTGGAAGACTTTGTTGAAATAGCCAAAAATGAGGTTAGTTCTTTGCTGTTCACGGGATAACTCAAGTTTAAGGCCTCCTAATTTTAACTCGAAAGTTACCTACAAAGCAGGCAACTGCCTAAGCCCTAGCAGTAAAAGATTAACCTGCAAAAGTTCCAATGTAAGTTAAGGGATAATACAACAAAGAAAAAAGCAGAGTTAAAAAATCAAATAAAGACTAAAAACAACAAATCTATATAATAAATACAATTAGTTTATATAATAAAGCATTTGATGACCAAAAATAGAATATTAGTGCAGACCCCTTACAGAATAAAAATTTAAAAAAATAGCGTGAGAATTAGGAATTAAAGATCAATAAAGGGGACAAGGTCACAGCCAGTACATTTCAGGCACATTGTTTTTGCAAGCCCTGGATCGAGTCCGTATTCCTTGAGAATCTCGGCTTCAAGCTTTGCAAGCTTTAAAAGGCGCTCAGGGGACGGACGTTCTGTAAAACAATCTCTAGCCCTCAAAGGGTGCGGGTTTACTGGTCGCAGGATAGGAATTACCCCCATTTCTGCAAGGGTCTTGATTCCATCCCTGACAGAATCATCATTTTCTCCAAGCCCTATTATAAAATTGCTAAAAACCCGATTTTTTCCGAAAACACTCACAGCTTCCCTGAGTTTATCCAGAATATAATCAAGGGACAGATCCCCACACACCTTTTTGAAGATCTCTCTGTCCATAGTCTCAACATTGTACTTGATTTCAGAAGCTCCGGCTTCATAAAACTTTCTGGAGCAATCTCCTGTAGGATACACCGAAACTCCAATAGGAACATTATACTTTTTCAGAGCAGGAAGCAATTTGAGCACACGCTCAACCTCTCCTTCGATTGAGGTTTCAACCCCGGAAGTAAGGGAAATAGCTTTCAGATTTCCTGCCTGCAAAACTTCATCAATTATCCTCAGGACTTCTTCCTCACTCTTAACATGCCCCTGTAATTTGGGTACGGGACAGTATTTACAATCAAATATGCATTTCTCACAAAGAGTTATAAAAGCCTGGTCAGGACAATGTGCAGGAGCAAGCTCAATTTTCCCTCGCACAAGCTCTTTTTCTTGATAGAAAACCCCAACATTTCTTTCCCCTTCAGCGTTCTGGATTGAAAGAGGAGAATCTGTTTTTATGCTGAGTCTTACCCGTTTATCTCCAGATCTAAAGAAAACAGAACTTGTACCTGCCCCCGGACCTGCAGTGGAGCCTCGAACTTGTGGAATAAGTGAAGGATCTATGGAAACTGAGCCTATAGAAATGAGGAAAGCTTTCATTTCAGGCGTAAGTGGTTTGCTTTGCATGCAAATGCTCCTCAAAGTGATTACAAAAGGATATTTCTGTAGTTTCAATATTTTCTTTCATCTTTACTAAGAAATATATAAATTATTCTGTTAATATAATTGAAACAGTCCTTGGTTAGATTCGGAACCAGAAGTATTCTTCAGGCTTTGCTTTAAATATTCTGCCAAACCTGAAATTGGGCTTAGTAGATGTTTTATTTCTTTATTAAAATTGATTTTTACACCTAAATTTAGAAAAATATTATCCATACTGAATTACCAATCAAATCTTGAACTTAGAAGAGTAAAAACCTGAAACATAAGGACTTTTTACATATGTAATGTAATATTATAACAGTAATTATAACAATAATATAAGATTATAGTAGTAATATAAGATTAGAACTACAGACTAAAATTATAGTAATACACTAACATGTAAAGGATAGGATAATATTACAGATTAAAAATATTATATACTGTGAGTGCATAGTGTGATTTGCGTTCTCGTCCCCTTTAACACCCCACTAGTTAATATCTATTCAACAGGTAAAGGGATAAAACGGAGAGAATCAAAACTCGCAACCCATGAGTATAGTACCTCAGTATCTCTTCCCAGACTTAAACAAATTTTTCTAAAACCGTTCGGAACTTCCAGGTTCTTTTGGATGAGAACGCAGCTATTCTTTAAATCATAAATAGTCATCGGTTTCCTTTCGAACTAACTCAAATGTCAGACCGATCCTTCTTGTTATAGAAGAAAACCTAATCCAGCCCAAGCTTTTTTTCAGAATTTCATCTGCTTTTTTTGACTCCAGTAAACACTATCGAGCACAACCTTGTGCAAAACCGCTGAACCGCAACCGTTGCACCGCAACCGTTGCGCCGGTTGATCACGCCGATAGGGTTTGAGGATAAGGCTTTCAAACCCAACCGTTACACTGTTTTCGATCAAACCTTTTTTCGAAAGGTTTGCGTTTTTGATCAAACACAACCGTTGCGCCGGTTGACCACGCCATTGCTAGGAGTTTTTGATCAAACTTTTTTTGAAAAAGTTTGTGAGCAAGCAGTCGCGCCATCAAGCCATTTTTAGGTTCAGGATCACTGCCAATTTTATATATATTATTAAATAGATCATACACTTCAAACTACCCAAAAAGCAATCTTATGCACACAAAAAGGAGAAAAACATGAAAGTCATGATAATAGGAGGTTTTCTCGGAAGTGGGAAAACAACTACAATACAAAGAATCGGCAAACAGCTCAGTGATGCTGGAAAAAAAACTGCAATTATTGTAAATGAGATAGGGGAAATCGGGCTTGATGGGGATATTCTGACAAGCCCTGACATTGTAACTGAGGAGCTTACAAGCGGCTGCATCTGCTGTACACTCAGGATAAGCATGCAGTATACCCTTCAGACCCTTGAGGAAAAGTTTGCTCCTGATATTGTGATTATTGAACCGACAGGGATCGCCTTCCCGGGGCAGATAAGGGAAGAAATCGAAACAATGGGGCTCTCCAAACTCTCCTTTGCTCCAATAGTAACCCTTGTAGATCCTGGCCGTTTTGGAACCGAAGCAAAAGAGATCCCAAAGTTTATAGAAACGCAGATTAAAGAAGCTGAAATTCTTTGCATAAACAAGATCGATATAACACCTGAAGAAACTATCCTAGCTGCTAAAAAAATGCTATGCGAGATTAATCCTGAAGCCCGGATCTTGAGAATTTCGGCTAAGTATAAAGACGAACAATTCGAAAAGTTGCTTCTTCACCTCTCAGTGCCAGGATTTAAAAAGCACTCAGAAGGAAAGAAAAACTCCATTGAACTTTCAGAAGTTTCAGTGTACTCAGCACGTTATACTCTTGAATTACTGGATTTCAACACTGAAGAAAGCGTACATTTTATAGAAGAAAACCTTCAGATCATCCAGGATAGACTTAAGGAAATTAACCCTGACTTTGTAGGACATGTAAAGCTTTCCGTAAAACTCCCTGAATCTACGGTCAAGGGCAGTGTAACTTCTTCTAAGGAATTGCCTCAGGTAGAGCTTCTTCCAGATCGGGAAAATAAGAAAACCGAACTCAGGCTGCTTTCTGCAATTACAAAGATCTCAGAGCATGAGCTCACGGAAATTATTGAGGATACTCTCGAAATGAATCTCCGGAAATCAGAAATTGCTTTTGAAAAAGAAGTTCACAAGCATAAGCATAATGCTGAAAATCATAGTGAACATGGGTACGAGCAAATATGCCGGATTGACCTGTACAGGAAAGATGAATGAAAATAATGCAAAGTAAAGATGATATAAATTCAACCTTAGAATAAGGTAATAAGCTGAAACTAAATTCACAAAGTTGCAATCACAATTACAGTTAAATAATTATAATTGCAACCACCATTACACTGCAATTATAATTTATAGTATAATCGGCCTTTTTCGGAACTTTTTAAAAGAATCCGCTAAATTTAATAATTAAATAACGGAGTTTTGACATGGACAACGAAATTGATGAACTTGACGCTTATTTCGACGAGAAAGGTGAGCTAACTGAAGGCGAGGCTGTCAAGCAGGAACATATAATAATGGAAAAGGTTTCCATAAATCCTGCAAGAAGAAAGCTTCTCCGGATTGTCGGAATCTTTGGAAAAACTGAAAAGCAGCTAAAAGAAGAATCCGGGTTAAACGACTTCTTCTTTAAATTCCATATGGATTTCCTGTTAAAAGAAGGTTTCCTAAAATTCGAAGAAGGAATGTACCGCCTGACTGATGCAGGAATTTCTCTGCATGATTCTGTGTGTTGAATTAACATTTTTTCGATTTTCTCTTTATTTATAATAATCAATAATGTAGTTTTTTAGAAGCCCTAGTAGTTAACTCAATCCTGATTTTGAACGTTGTCTTTTGCTAAAAAGCGATAAGTTTTTATGGTTATCTTGTTAATGGCGTTATGATCAAACTTTTCGATATTCTATGGAAGTTTCAAAAACGTCCTGTCTAATTTCCAGGTTATCGAGCAATAAAAAGGAGTGTGAAAAAAAATATGCCAGCAACAGTTAATGCAGATGAATGTTCAGGATGCGGAACCTGCGTAGACGAATGTCCTTCTGAAGCAATTGCCATTGATGAAGAAAAAGGAATTGCAGTAGTCGACCAGGACGAATGCGTGGACTGCGGCGCATGCGAAGAAGCATGCCCAAGCCAGGCAATTAAGGTAGAAGAGTAAAACGATAGCCAATTGGAATAATCTTTTTATTCCACTTTTCTTTTTCCTTTTTATAATTTAATTTTTTCTCTCCGGAGCTTTTTAGATGGTAGCAATTAAAGCGGGTATTTTAGGCGCCACAGGTGCTGTAGGGCAAAGATTTGTAGAAAGACTTGCAAACCACCCCTGGTTTGAGATAACAGCCCTTGCAGCGTCCGAGAGGAGCGCCGGCAAAACATATAAAGAAGCCGCAGGCTGGAAGTTAGACACAGCTATGCCGGAAAGCGTTGAAAATATTGAAGTTGTCCCTGTAGACCCAAAAGCTGTAAATGCGGATGTGGTTTTCTCGGCACTTCCTGCAGACCTTGCTCTGACAGTCGAATCGGAATTTGCGAAGTCCGGCTTTGCAGTAGCAAGCAATGCTTCATCTTACAGGATGGAAAAGGACATTCCTCTTGTAATCCCCGAGGTAAATCCAGAACATCTCGGACTCCTTGAAGTCCAACAGGATGCAAGAGGATGGGACGGATATATCATTACAAACCCCAATTGCTCCACAATTGTCATGACCCTTACTTTAAAGCCTCTTATGCAGTTTGGGCTTGAAACCGTACAGGTAGCCACAATGCAGGCGATCTCTGGGGCAGGATTTTCTGGGGTTGCTGCAATGGCAATTTATGACAATATAATTCCTTACATAGGAAGTGAAGAAAATAAGATGGAGATTGAACCCTTAAAACTCCTTGGAGAGTTTAACGGGTCTGAAATTGTGCCTGCAGATCTGAGAATCAGTGCTTCCTGCCATAGAGTTCCTGTTATCGACGGGCATACTGAAGCCATCTGGGCTGGAATGAGGGAAAAACCGACACCTGAAGAAGTAAGGGAAGCCTTTTTGAGCTTTAACCCCAGGCTTGGAGAACTTCCTTCCGAACCTAAAAACCCTATTATAGTAAGAGACGAAGCCGACCGACCTCAGCCGCGCCTTGACCGCGGTATGGGAAAAGGCATGAGCGTCTCAGTTGGCCGTATAAGAGAAGGAATTAGATACATCGCAATGGGACATAACACTATCCGCGGAGCAGCTGGAGCAAGTATTCTGAATGCGGAACTCCTACATTCCATGGGTAAACTTTAAATCCTGAGGAATTTTGAAACAATTTAAGTTTAAAAGTAAATTAAGATTAAAATCAAAGTGAGTTTAAAAGTAAAATAATGAAAGAGAAATGATATAAAAGTAAAAGCCTAAGGTCAAGGCTTTTGCTTTACCATTTACCTTTTTCGATCTGTTTTTCAATTTACTCTTTAACTTACATTTCCACTCTATTTTTCGCTTTATCTTTCATTCCTACTTTATTTTCCTTATTCGTATTCTGAGAACTTCAGGAGAAAAGCTTTCTTGCGGCTTCCTCTGCCCTTCTTATAACCTCTTTCACAGGAATGCCACTCATTTTTGCAATTTTCTTGCAGTCCTCAAACTCGGCAGAAATATTGAGCAGGATACCCTCAGAATCTCTGGCGATCTTGACCGCAGCTTTATATACCTGCCCTTCAACCTCAAATTTAACTAATTCTATTCGCCTGGCAGCCATCAATCTGTGCCGGGTAGGGATAACTCTTACTCCCAGAGACCCTGTTTCGATAATTATTTTCCTGGCTAGTTTTGCAGTATCTTCGGGTTTTGCGATAACTTTGATAACATGAGCTGGACGTCCTTTTTTCATTGTTGCCGGGAGAATTGCGACATCCCGTGCTCCCATAGCAAGAAGTTCCTCGAACAGGTTGCCGAGGACTTCTCCGCTTACGTCGTCAGCATTCGTCTCGAGAACCTCAATAATATCTGGAATCAGGCAGGAATCAAGTTCGGACAATACTCCCTGCAGTACGTTTGGTCCAGAAAGCTCGGAATCTCCTGCCCCGTAACCTATTGAAATTACCCTTCCCTGAGGAAAAATTTCTAGTGGTCTTGCAAAATGGGAAAGAATAGCAGCCCCTGTAGGAGTAAGAAGTTCCTTTTTTTCAGTTCCTCCCCTGAAATAGAATTTTCCTCTTCTGAGAAGCTCAAAGGTTGCCGGGGCTGGTACAGGCAGAACTCCATGTGCACATTCTATTGTCCCACTGCCCACATTAATAGGAGTACAGTAAACGGAACCGCAATTAAGAGAATGAATAGCTGCTGAAGAGCCTATTATGTCGGCAAGAGCATCACTCTGCCCGACTTCATGGAGATGGAGTTTCTCAAGGTCAGACTGCCCGTGAACTGAAGCTTCGGCTTCAGCCAACTTTAAGAAAATATCAAAAGCACTTGCTTCCACATTTGGTGGTAGTTTTGCAGCCTTTACCATATCCATAAGTTCCGGATATGTGCGGACAGGTTCTTTTTCAGGCACGTTTATCCGGACATCTAGGGCTCTTATTCCTTTTTTTACAACTTCTCTTATATCTACTGATACATCAACAGAAGCCTCTATCAGTTCTTTAACTGTTTTTCGGTCAGCTCCAAGGTCGAGAGTACATCCGAGGATCATATCCCCTGCTGCCCCTGAAAAAGGATTGAATACAAGTGCTTTCATAAAAATCCTTCCTGCATTTTAGTTTCTTTCCTTTCCTTTCCTTTCCTTTCCTAATCTTCTCTTTCCTTCTATTTCCTTTTAATTGCACATTTACTCTCCTTCCTGATCCGTCCTGGCATCCTTGCCGTGGGTATAGGCAGCCGCAATCATGTTTGCAATCCTTGCAGCATATGCTCCCGCAACAAACCCTGCATCAATATTTACGACTGCAAGTGTGGAGCAGGACTGGAGCATTGCCAGCAGGGCAGCTTTTCCACCTCCGCCTGCCCCGTAGCCTGTTGAAACCGGAAGCCCGATAACAGGTACATCAACTAATCCCGAGACTATCGTGGGAAGCGTTCCTTCCCTTCCGGCTGCAACCACGATTGCTCCAGGTTTCATGGCTTTCAATTTGTGCAGTGCTGGGATCAGCCTGTGGATTCCTGCAACTCCCACATCATAAACCGTAACCGCCTCACAGCCCATTTCCGAGGCTACAACCCTGGCTTCTTCTGCAGCTGGGATATCAGCTGTACCTGCGGAAATAATCCCTACAACTCCACCGGTTCTAGGGGCAGGCGTACCGTCATGGATAACAACTGTGCGAGCTCTGCTGTTCCACTCAAGTTTATCCTGGCCGAAGGCCTGTTTTAAGGCATCAAGATGACCTGACGAGACTCGCGTAATAAGGGCTCTTTTGCTCTCTGCAACCATGACTCTAGCAATTTCCACCACGTCCTCAGGAGTCTTACAGTCGGCAAGAACAGCTTCAATTACCCCTGTTCTGTTTTTTCTATGAGAATCAAGTTTTGCTATATCCGTATAGGAGACAAATCCCAGGCTTCGAGCCTGCTGTTCTGCAGTCTCAAGATCCATTTTGCCTTCCTTAACAGCCCTAAGTATATCAATAAGATTCATGTACCATCCTGCACTGAAAAGATTTACCTGCTTTAAAGAACAATAAGCTTAAACAATAAGTTATCAACAAGAATCTATTGGTTTGGGAATCTTTAGGATTTCTCATTATATGGGATTTTTGATGACATTTAGAAAAAGTGTTCAGCGATACATTTAAAAATTCGAATTGTTAATGTGTAGAGATCATCATGCTCATAGTACTTTCGTTAGGCGGTTCAATTCTCGCTAAAAATCTTGACCCGGATCGTTTTTTAAAATATGCGGACGTTCTCCGAAAACTCTCGAAGAAACATACTCTGCTTGTGGTAGCGGGAGGAGGAGAAGCAGCACGAAATTACATCGAGACTGCAAGAGCTGCTGGCGCTGATGAAGTAACGTGCGACTATATAGGTATCGAAATCACTCGCCTCAATGCACGTCTGCTTGCTGCAGCCCTCGGATCCGATGCCTCTCCAGAAATTCCGACAAATTATATGGAAGCCGCAAAGGCAATACGTCCCGGAAAAGTAGTTGTCATGGGAGGAGTTACCCCTGGTCAGACCACGGATGCAGTAGCTGCAATTCTTGCGGAGTTCCTGCGGGCAGACCTGCTGGCAATTGCAACATCGATTGACGGGATTTATTCTTCTGACCCTAACTGTGATCCTTCGGCAGTGAAATATGACAAAATCTCCCCTGAAAAACTGATAAACGTAGTCATGGCAATTGAGATGAAGGCAGGCTCAAAATCCCCTGTTGACCCTGTAGCCGCAAAAATTATCGAACGCTGCAAACTCGACGCTCTTGTTATGGACGCGCGGAACCCTGCCCTGCTTCAAGAAGTTCTCGATGAAGAAGTAATCAAAAAATCACCTATAACTTGTGGAACCTGGGTTACGACAAAAATATAATCCCAAACCAAAAGAAGAGACCAGGTATTTCGCTCGCAACCAACCGTTGCGCCGCAACCGCTGAGCCGCAACCGTTGCGCCGGTTGACCACGCCGTCACCAGGAATTTTTGATCAAACTTTTCTCAAAAGTTTGTGATCAAACTTTTTTTGAAAAAGTTTGTGATCACGCCGCTGTAAGGGATTTTCGGTTTTGATCAAACTTTTCTCAAAAGTTTGTGATCAAACTTTTTTAAAAAAAGTTTGCATTATAAGACTCAAGCCAGCCTTAACAGCCAGACAAAACGAAATCTGAGAAAATAAAAGCTGACTTTAAAACCTGTTTTACGGAAGACGAAAACTTAAACATAGTAGTTCTTACATATATTCTAATTATATAGAGTCGACCAAGATGTTGATTTAACGGAGTTCCTGAGGATTCTATCCGAAGTTTCATAGAAGGAGGATTCGGGCTTGAACCTGCCTCAAAAAAAGAATTCTTTTAAATATAAAGGGTTTGTTTTTCGTTTTTTTACCATACTTTTATTTTTGACCATGGTCTGTGTTGAGCTCAGTCCTGCTTTTGCAGCAGTTGATGAGGTAGGCCCTCAAGAAGAAAGGAAGCAAGATGCCGTTATCACGGATTTTTTCTCAGACGATGAACTTTCGGATGCCACAGTCCAATTTGAGCAGTCTCTTGAAAATATCTCTCTTGTATTTACTTTGAGTTCGGGGAAGAAATTGCTGAAATCGGAAACTTTCCTCCTGGACCCTGTGGAGAAAGGACAGGAAGTTACAAAAATCGTGTTCTGGGGAGTTAAAGAAGATTCAGGAAAAGACAGGGAATCTTACACAGCAAGGGTTTTTGTGAAAAACAACAGCGAAGACCTTGCATTTAGAGAACTTTCGTTTTCTTACCGGAGCCCCACTCTTTCAAAGCTTAAACTTGTAGACTTTTCGGCAGATTCCGAAAAAGCTTCGATTTTGATGACTCTTGCTAGTCCTGCTGGTTTTGGGAGTATGCAATTGCCTGAGCCCAGCATGATAGATCTTGACCTGAAGCTCCTCTCAGGCACGGAAATCATATATTCTGAAAAGCAGAAGAATATTCCTGTTACAAACAACTATTATAATGCAACTTACTGGCCTTTTCTCCTCGAGAAAGATAAAAACTACACTGCCCTTCTGAAAATTCATTCCCACTCTCCTGACCTCACTACAGCCTATAGATCGAACTTCATGGCCGAAGAAAAAGTAGAGATTATTGATCAGGAAATCGATGTGGATGAATACGGGGCAAGTGTCACTATCATTGGAAGATCCCAGGTGCCTTTTAATGGGATTATAAGAGTTGTACTGACTTCTGAGGAAGGAAGAGTACAGGCTTTTGAAGAAACTGCAGACCTCCTGACCGCGGGAAAAGAAGATACGATAGGCATAATTTGGCAAGGAGTCCCGAAGGGAGATTATAATGTGAAAATTTATGTGCAGAACCAAGAAGGAGAAATCCTGGACAGCCATGAAACGGTTCTCAGGGTCTTTGAGCCAGTAGCCCAAACAAGTCCTGTTGAAGACTCTCCTGCCTTTAACTCTCTCGCGGGACTGGGGATTTTCCTCTGCGCTGGACTCCTTTCTGGAAGAAAGAGGAAATAAAAAATCCTGAAAGCTTTGAAAGCTTTGAATATTTCAAAACTTTAGAATTCGAATGAGAAACCATCATGTTTGACCTCATCATCCGAAATATAATGAATAGGAAGATCAGGAGTGGCCTGACAGTCTGTGGAATTGCTCTTGGGATTTTTGCTGTTATAGTTATGGGGGCAATGTCCGAGAATTTTCACCAAACCTTTGAGCGCTCCATGAGTGTAACCAGCGATAAAATCCGGGTCTTTGCCGAAAGCGGAGTCTTTGGAGGGGGACTTACGGATAATAAGGTGAGTGACGTACTCAGGGTGGCAGGGGTAAAAGATGCGTATGGGATTTTAATGACTACCTTTGACGAGGATAAAATGGGAATGACCGGAAAACAGATCCTTGGTATCCCTCCGGAAAAATCCAGTGTTGCCCTTTATCCCGTGGAACTGAAGGCAGGCCGTTTCCTCAATCCTGGAGATTCTTATAGTGTTGTTGTCGGAAGCAACATAAAAAGAGAATATAAACTCCAGATAGGAAGTAAGTTTGAGATTCATGATAAGTATTTTACTGTTGTAGGAATCCTGGATTATACTGGCTCGATTTTTGACAATGCGGTAATTATACCTCTTAAGACTGCACAGGACCTCTATAAAGTGGACAATTCGGTTTCTTATATCTTTGCAGTGCCTGATGAGCGGGTTGATGCCGAAATGCTTTCCAAACGCATAGAATTGAGCGTAAAAGGTACAAGCACTCTTTCTCCTGGAGAGCTTGAAGTGCAGGCAAGGCAGTCCTTTATGATTTTCAGCGTGATCACTATCAGCTCAGGGCTCCTTGCAGCAATCATAGGCGGGCTTTGCGTGATGAATACCATGCTTATGTCCGTTACCGAGAGGACAAGGGAATTCGGGATTTTAAAAGCAATTGGAGCCGAAACAAGGGATATTTTGCTCCTCACGCTTGGGGAAGCTTCATGCATGGGCTTTTTCGGCGGAATCCTGGGAATTCTTATAGGTACCTTGGCTGTTTATATTATGAATGCCTGGCTTTCAAATACAAGGATAGTGCTTTTCCTAATAACGCCCAGGCTTCTTGTAATTGCCATGCTCTTTGCCTTACTGATAGGGGCTCTTTCAGGACTTTACCCTGCATACAGAGCCTCGAAAATGAGCCCAATGGAGGCTTTGAAGCATGCCTAAAATGGAAATTGAGAGAGAAGGGAATAAAAAATTAGATAAGCCAGAAAGAAAAGAGGACAAAAGCGTTTTGGGACATGAAGGGCAGAAAAACATAATGAAGGTTGAAAACCTTTCTAAAACTTATTACCAGGGTAAAATCCCTGTCCATGCCCTCCGCTGCGCCTGCATAACCGTAAGAAAAGGGGAACTTCTTGCGATAATGGGACCTTCAGGTTCAGGAAAATCCACTCTTCTTGCCCTGATTGGCACACTTGAAAAAGCCACGGACGGAAAAGTTATTCTTGATGGGACAGACCTCACAACTGTGCCTGAAAAACTGCTTCCCAGCGTGAGAAGGGAAAAAATAGGCTTTATTTTCCAGCACTATAACCTTATCCCGACTCTTTCCGCGCTTGAGAATGTGGAGCTTTCCATGCGCTTTTCCAGGATTCCCAAAAAAGAAAGGGAAGAAAGGGCAACTGCACTGCTCGAAGAACTTGGACTTGGAGACCGCCTCTCCCATAAACCTTCCGAATTATCAGGAGGGGAACAGCAGAGAGTTTCTATTGCCAGGGCACTTGCGAATAAGCCTGCCGTTATTCTGGCTGACGAACCCACAGGTGAGGTGGACAGCAAAACCAGGGATTCAATTATACGGGTTTTCAAAGAATTGAGTGAAAAAGGGCAGACAATTCTTGTTGTGACGCACGACCCTGAGGTTGCAAAAGAATGTTCAAGGCTACTCAGGATTACGGACGGGGTTATTAAAGACGATTGAAGGTACTGAAAAACGCTCAAAGACCTAGTAGAAATAAATAAAAAGTGTAAAAATTAAAATTATTCAGTCTTCTCAAATTTCTCCAAGCTCCCAACCCAGATGCTCTTTTATAACCGTATAAGCCATTGCAGGCGGGATAATTCCAATGTCGGTTACGATCATATCTATGTATTCGGCAGGGGTGAAGTCAAAAGCCGGATTTTTTACCTGTACGTGAGAGAGATCGGAAATGCTTGCAGGATCGACGATCTCATCTACAGCCCTTTCTTCGATTTCTATGGGGTTTCCAACAATCGTGCTTGGGCTGAACTTGAAGGTCTCGGCAGCAACCATGAAACTTTTTCTGGCCTCGTGGGCTGCAAGGGCAAGCTGGGAGGTCCCAATCTTATTTACCAGAGCGCCGTTAGCTGCAATAGCGTCAGCCCCAACAACGACCTTGTCCACGTCTTTCATGTAGTAGCGCACCGCAGAATCCACGATTAGGGTTGTTGGGATCCCAAAATCGTTGAGATGGCGAATTGTCAACAAGCCCTGACACCTAGGACGACTTTCGGTAGAAATTACTGAGATATCTTTCCCATCTTCAAAGGCTGCGGTGATGATAGAAAGAGCAGCATGGGAGTTGCAGTGGGTCATAATAACGTCTCCATCCTGAATTCTTCTTGACCCAATTTTCCCGATTTTTTCAAGCGCCCTACCAGCTTCCTCAATAAATCGGTTTGCGTTTTCAATGATTTCCTGCCTTGCTTCCTCCACATTTCCTGAAGAGTACTTTGAAGCAAGCTTTACGGCATTCGGAAGAGAAACGGCTGTAGGACGAGTACTTATGAGATAACTTGAAACTTCCCTTATCCTAGCACTGAATTCTTCCATTGAAGCTGCGTCCAGTCCTGCGGCATAATCCCTGACAGCTTCGGCAGCAGCCTTTGCAATTCTACCTGCGCCCCGGATCTCCATTGTCCGGATTTTTTCTGCGGTTTCCTGAACTTTTTGCATAGTATATGGATAACAAGAGTGTGATTTATAACTATCTTCTAGCTGTTCCAATGAGTCTGTATTCAGGAGCCTGCCTCAAAAATAAATTCAGATTTCGGTTATTCTATCAGAGATATTCCTGTAGTAAGCAAAAAGGTCTTCTCCCCACTGAATTGCAACTGGGTCAAAGCATAGAACATCTTCTTTATGATCAAAAGTACCGTCAGAAAAAGGTAGGGTTAGAGAGAGGAATCTGTCAGTAGCTACATGGGAAAGTTCCATTTTTTTACTACAGACATAAAAACTCGCATTCTTGAATTTAAGATACTCACTTAGCTCGGCCCCGTACTCTTCTTTTATCCTTTCATAAACCGGGCGGGTCACAAGAATGGAAATCTCAGCCCCCTTTTTTGCAAAACTAAGGAAAAGGGATGGATAATCAGGGTGAAAAATTGAGGCGGTGCCGTTTATTTTTCTTGATTTCATAAGGTTTTCCACAAATTCCCTGTGAGGTTCAAAGAGGCGTGTTCTGTCAGGAGGTTCGGAAAACGTGCAATTCGCCAACTCTCCGAGTCTTTCCCTCAAAGGAGCAGGTATGGACTCAACAGCATGATTTGTCCAGTATTCATAATTATTTCCGAAGACCGTTAATACATCAATTATTGGTTGCATTTTGCCAGCTACCGCTATCCCAAGAGGAGACAAACTGTAAATGTCACCTGTCTTTAAGATGAATACGTTATCTCTCAGTTTTTTAATTTGAGGAAGAATCGCCACCAAATCTACATTCAAGTTTTTTCTAATCTCTGAGATCGATTTTGGTCCATCCTTCAAAAATAATAAAAGATCTTTTCTTTTTTCAGAGAGGAAAATCAATTCGAGAAGCTGGCTGTTCATGTTTTCGTTATATATGTAGCTACTTAATAAATATCTTCCTCATTTTGCAGCTACATTTGTCCTGAAAACTTTAGTTTTAACAGGAACCTGACAAAACTTAAATAAATATTTAAATAATTATAAAATATAAATTATCCATATTAAAATCAAACTGCGTGCGGCCACCCCAACCTAAAGGATGGGGTATGCTGATGGGC
>ENA-UOOI01002262-UOOI01002262.1-fermentation-metagenome-genome-assembly--contig:-NODE-2262-length-17266-cov-6.770263_pt1 | contig 17266 bp, 15 predicted proteins | sample MGYA00245779_ERZ724027 | MGnify/ENA primary metagenome ERZ724027 (study PRJEB28704, sample SAMN03018318) | fermentation metagenome | biome: anthropogenic terrestrial biome; feature: soil; material...
TTGGTACTCTTTAAAACATTGTACTACCATTTTACACAACGTTATGGACTTGACTCTCTTTTAGGGCCCGTTTTTGTGTTTTAAAAGATAAAGAGGCTGTTACTCAACTTATTAGCAAGTTAATTAGGTAACAGCCTCTTTAGTTAATTGTCTGTAATGAAATATTCAGCTTAAGATAAACCAATCCAAATGAAACAAATAAGTTCTTAGCAAAAAACAACTCTTCTTATATGCAGTACTAACTAATTCCTTTTGTTTCAGTTAATTACTCTTTCCCATCTTGTAGGTCTCACCAATAGGAATAGTAAACATAAAGCCAGCACCCGGTTGAGGAATATCCTTCATTATATCTTGGACAGTAGCTACAGCTTTTTTAACAAGTTCTTCGTTCTCTAGCACCGTAAAAATTGTCTTATTATATGGACGAGAATCATCTACAAGTGATTCGAACAAACCAAATAATGGAATACCACGGTTCCGACTTTCTAAGATGGCGCTGGCCATTCCTTGGCTATCTAAAATAGTAGCTCCACGTACACCGATATCAACAAATTTAGCCAAAATATCCTCTAAATAATCGGTTCCGTTCAGTACTATAAATAACACAAACATTTTACTACCTTCTTTCCTAATATTTTACGAGGCTATTTCTTCAGCTCCTTGTTTCTGGAGCGTTACATTAAATTTCTCTAAGCCATCAATTTCGCCAGCTTTTTGAATTGCAATTTTTGCAAAAATTGGGCCAGAAACTTCGTAGATTAAAACACTAAACATAATTATTGTATTGATTGCCACAGCGTATTGAGGTAATTGTTGCCTGACTATTACTGAAAGTCCTATTGATATTCCGCCTTGGGGTAATAAGGCCAAACCGAGATATTTAGTCACAGTATCCTCTGCTTTTACTGACTTAGCGCCAAGCCAAGCTCCTAACATTTTACCGATAGCTCTGCTAAAGATATAAGCAATACCCATAGCTCCCACTGTAGCAAGAATACCTAAATCTAAACTAGCACCAGCTAAGGTAAAAAATAGTACATAAACTGGTGAGACAAAATCGTTGACTGCGCTAAAGACTCTTTTAGGATTCTTGAGAAGATTAACCAAAGTTGTTCCCATTAATATATTAGTTAGCAAAGGCGAAAAGCCCATAATAGTAGCAAGTCCTGTAGCTACACCAATAAAAGCTAACGAAACTCCTTGCAGTCCATCTCGATTAGTGGACTTTTGAGCAACAAAACTTAACCCTAAACCGAGTAGACCACCGAGTAAAACTGAACCACCAATTTCCAATAAGGGTTCGCCTATCATGGTTAAAAAAGATACTTGGGTTTGCCCAACAGATAACTTAGCCAAGGCCATGGCAATACCAAAAACCATAATACCAAATACATCATCTAAAGCCACTACTGGTATTATTGTTTTGGTTAAGGGGCCATGAGCTTTATATTGTTTCATTACCAAAAGAGTAGCCGCTGGGGCAGTTGCTGCAGACATAGATGCAATTACTATACTAAAAGCAAAAGGTTGATGAAAGATAAAATACATTACCGAAAATACAAGAAGAACTGCGCCGACAACTTCTGCTAAAGTAATAATTATTATTGATTTGCCTATCTTTAACATATCTTTGATTACGAATTCGCTACCAATACTAAAAGCAATTACGGCTAAAGCTAGTTCGCTAATTACTGAAAACGCTTCTATATCCTGAGCGCTAACAAATCTGAAAAATGAATTACCCAGGAATAAGCCTGCTACTAAATACCCGGAGACATTAGGAAGTTTAAATATACGTGCGATCTTACCTCCGAGAATACCGACAAGTAGTATTATTCCGATTTTCAAAAGTACATGCAATCACTTTTTCCTCCATCTCACAATGTATTTCTTCTTGACGTTTGTTTATACGCTTCTATTTTTCGCTTTGTCTGCCAGAGTTTTTTAGCAGGACTTTAAAATAGAAACAGCGCATAAACGCAACTCATTCGAGTTACGCCATACGCTTGGTGTACTCCTATGGGGTTAGCTGACGGGTTAGGGTTCCCAAGTTACCCCTCTTATCAAATAAGATTCACCCCAAAATCTTGTGTCCCCCACTGCCATGAAGGTATTCGGAGATTTCTAATTAAATCATACCATATTTTATCTAAATGGTAAAGGATAGAACTATCTCCCCGGATATGCCTATAAGTCGGAATTTAGTGTTTCCTTATCTAGAATTACTTTTTCCAGGGTAGTTTGTTTAAGCATTTTCTACTTCCATAAATTCTTGGTTTTTAATAAAGTCACCATTTTCATCTTTGAGGTAGGGTAGAACATCGGTAATGGCATCGCGGTTGATTAAGCCATATATATGAGGATATTCTCTACCACAATTAGTGCCATCTTCCCACTTCACTTCAGCTTTAAGTTTATCTAGATCAATACATAAGAGTACTAAATCATCTTTAATGTCCCTAAAGTTAGGTGCTACCCGCCAAAAATAATTGATAGGAGAACAATGGATAAACCCATCTCTTGCAAGGAGTTCTTCTCCAAACATCGGTTTGTCTTTTACCGTTTCCCATTTTTTCTTGGTTAAGCAATGTAAAATGATCACTTTTATTACCTCCCACTTTATCACCCTGCTTTTAAGAAAAAGAGAGCCCCATCTGATTGATTTTATTAGTTAGTGCTACCAACTAATAATCAGCATAGATAGGCTCTCTAAAGAGAATTTCAACTCTTTTGTTAGCTACTAATAACATACTAACCATATACTTAAATTTTCGCTCTAACTATTATAATAATCCTGCCTTCAAACTTAATATCAAGAAACGAAAATATTCCTTAACCATTTAAAGAAACTTCCTGCCTTTGTATTCTGGTAGCTTGTTGGAAGATAATGAATCCCAGGATAAACATTAGGCAGATAAGTGCAACACCTGCTTTCGAGGTGCCAGTAATCTGGGTAAAGATACCCATGAGCATGGTTCCGGTAAAAGATGCTCCCTTACCAAAGATATCGTAGAAACCAAAGTATTCACTCGATTTTTCTTTAGGAATAATTTTAGCGTAATAGGAACGAGAGAGCGACTGAATTGCTCCTTGAAACATCGCTACACATACAGCTAAGAACCAGAATTCCCAGGCTTTATCTAATTGTAGGGCAAAGGCAGTAATCAAGAAATAGCCAACAATACAAACATTAATTAAATCTTTAGTTTTGTATTTCTGTGAGAGCCTGCCAAACAATATAGCACAAGGGAAAGCTACAACTTGCGTAAGTAGGAGGGCGAATAATAACTGGTTATCGCTGATACCGACATCTTTTCCATAGGATGTAGCCATATCAATGATGGTATAAACTCCATCGATATAGAAAAAGAAGGCTAAAAGAAAAACAAAGATTTCTTTTTGTTTTTTAATATCTTTAAATACGCCCCCGAGTCTTTGCATAGCTTTCTTAAAAGGATGTTTTTCAACTTCTATATAATGAATCTGTTTATAATTTTTTAGTAGAGGCAATGTGACTAGAAACCACCAAGCCGCATTTAATACGAAGGCAATTCCTGTTGCAAAAGAAGCGGTAAGTGATAACTTTTCAGCAAATAAGATAAGTAACAAACTGATAGTAAAAGGAATACAACTACCGATATAGCCCCAAGCATATCCTGAGGTTGATACTCGGTCCATTCTTTCGTCAGTAGTAATGTCGGACAACATAGAATCGTAAAAGATCATACTACTAGACAAACCTACTTTAGCTATCACAAAGACAGCTAAAAATAGAATCCAAGAAAGAGGTAGAGCTAGGGCTGCACAACCTAAAACACCTAACATCATTATTAGAGTAAATAAAGGTTTCTTATAACCTTTTGTATCAGCTAAGGTTCCCAAAATTGGTCCTAATATCGCCACAATTAAAGTAGCGAGAGAAATTGAGTAACCCCAATAAGCAGTAGAGTTCGCTGCGGATACACCATTAGCTTGAGCCAGATTCTTAAAATAGATGGGAATTATTGTAGAGATAAGTAAAACAAAGGCCGAATTTCCCACATCATAAAGCACCCAATATTTTTCTAGCTTTGTCAATTTACCCCCAACAGCATTCATACATTTTACCCTCCATCTCTATCGAATACTCTTCTCTATATAAAAGAGATTAATCTCTTGAGTTTTAGGCAAATGTTCTTAGAAACCGAATATTTAAGCGTTCTAAGTTAGGTAGATTGTGATAAAACTCATTCACTAAATTAACTGTTGGTTCCTTCACATTTTCAAGTAGCTTTCGTAAAGCTATAGAGCTAGGAATACAAGCTTGGTTTGGCTTGTAACTCATAACTAAGCCATTCATACTCTCAAAGTTACCAGTGAGCTTTAAAGCCTTAGCGATAACCAATCTTTTTAACTTTCCAGGTGCAACTAAAAAGTTTAGGTTAAACTTCATAGATTTTAAGGCCTTAAATATCTCCTTAGGGGTAACCCCTTCATAAAACCAAGAAATATAGGTTGCATACTCTTTCTGGGGAATAATATGCCGCGTTGGTTTATAGCTAAGAGGTTCTATCTGATTTTCCAGCATAAGTAGACGTTCGAATTCTGTCTCGATTTCACTATGCGAAATCCCTGTAGTTTTAGTTACTTCGTTAATATAGGGATGACATTCGCTATCTAACATAAAATGACAGATAAAACCCAATATATAAACACTAGCTGCTTCCTTCTTAGGACAGTAAGAAATGATCTTTTTAGCTTTTTCTAAAAAGTAACTCGCAGTTTTGCTATGTAGCTCATGACCCTTTTGGTTTATAATATTTGCCTGCAGTGGATTATAATAAAATAAAATATCTGGTCCATGGAGACCAATATCAAACAATGCTTGATGCCTAATTATCAAGTCTTTTATCTCCTGATCAAGGCTTTTTAAGACCTGCATGCCAAAATAATAGTGAGCATAAGTAGAAGGCACTCTCAACCCTCCCCATTAATAAACCAAATAAACACAATCCCACTTCTAAGCTATTTAAGTCAATTAGTTCTATATATTTGATAGATTATCTAAGCATTTTGTTTTTCCTCCTAATTAGCAACTACCTAACTACCGATGCAAGTTAAAATATTGTTACTCTTATGTTATGATAAAAGGATTTTATCCAAGCTAAAAGAACAATGGCATTAACATATTGCAAGTGAGTAAGGAGGTGCTTGAGGTGAAGCAAAAAGATTATAACCCCTATCAAACTGAGAAAAAATGGCAAGAAATATGGGCTAAAGAAGGTACTTTCTGCACTTCTAGAGATAAGAATAGAACTAAATACTATACATTGGTTGAATTTCCTTACCCTTCTGGTGAGGGGCTCCATGTTGGACACCCAAGAAGCTACACAGCTCTTGATGTGATAGCACGTAAACGGCGTTTAGAAGGATTCAACGTATTATATGCCATTGGTTGGGATGCATTTGGTCTACCAACTGAAAACTTCGCTATTAAGCATAAAGTACACCCAAAAGCTGTTACAGAACAAAATATAAATAGATATAGACAACAATTAAAAAGGTTAGGATTTTCATTTGACTGGTCACGTGAGATCAATACCACTGATCCTGAATACTATCGTTGGACTCAATGGATTTTTCTCCAAATGTATAAACATGGTTTAGCTTATAAAGCCGAAATACCTATTAACTGGTGCACAAGTTGTAAAATTGGGTTAGCTAACGAAGAAGTCGTTAATGGTGTTTGCGAACGATGTGGAGGCCAAATTATCCGTAAAGTAAAAAGTCAATGGATGTTAAAAATTACTGCCTATGCGGAAAGGCTTATCCAAGATTTGGATAAAGTTAATTACATTGAAAAAGTTAAAATCCAACAACGTAACTGGATAGGTAGATCAGAAGGTGTCACAATCCAGTTCAAACTAGCTGACCATAATAGAAGTATTCAAGTTTTTACAACTCGCCCTGATACGTTATTTGGTGTCACATATATGGTACTTTCTCCCGAGCATCCTCTAATAAATGAACTAAAAGACTCGATAATAAATTGGAATGAAGTTAAAATCTATCAGGATCATGTTGCTCATAAGTCTGACTTTGAACGAACTGAACTATCAAAAGAAAAAACTGGGGTACTTCTTAACGGTATAAAAGCTATCAATCCTGCGTCAAAAAAAGAGATTCCTATTTGGATCTCTGATTATGTGCTCATGACTTATGGAACCGGAGCAATCATGGCAGTTCCAGGACATGACATCAGAGATTGGGAGTTCGCTAAAAAGTTTAACTTACCGATAACTGAAGTAATCGCTGGTGGAAATATCAATAAAGAAGCTTATACAAACATCTCTGAAGGAGTATTAATTAACTCAGGTTTTTTAAACGGTTTTAATGTGGTAGACGCAAGAGAAAAAATAATACTCTGGCTAGAAGAACAATCAATTGGAACCAGACAAGTTAATTATAAGCTTCGAGATTGGATCTTTAGTCGACAGCACTACTGGGGTGAGCCAATTCCTTTAGTTCACTGTAGTAAATGTGGTTGGGTACCTGTTCCCGAAGACAACCTCCCAGTTTTACTACCTGAAGTGGAATATTATGAACCATCCGAGACAGGGGATTCTCCTTTAGCAATGATTAGAGAATGGGTAGAGACTACTTGTCCCAACTGTGGAGCCCGAGCTGAACGTGAAACAGATACCATGCCAAACTGGGCTGGTTCATCTTGGTACTTTCTTCGCTATATTGATCCACATAACAATAAAATTTTTGCTGACAAAGAAACCTTGGACTATTGGTTACCAGTGGATTGGTATAATGGGGGTATGGAACACACAACACTCCATTTGTTGTATTCACGTTTTTGGTACAAATTTTTATATGATTGTGGTTTAGTACCCACTTCTGAACCTTATCAAATTCGTACTTCTCATGGTATGATTCTAGGTGAAAATAATGAAAAAATGTCTAAATCTCGTGGCAATGTTGTTAATCCTGATGATGTGGTTGCTAAATTTGGAGCAGACACCTTCCGAGTCTATGAAATGTTCATAGGCGCTTTTGAACAAGCTACACCATGGTCAGAGAAAGGTCTTAAAGGTTGCCGACGTTTTTTGGACCGTGTATGGCACCTGCAGGATTTGTTAACTAATGATATAGGTTTTTCCGTAGAACTAGAAACAATACTTCACCAATCTATGCGTAAAGTAAGTGAAGATATTGAACAGATGAAATTCAACACTGCAATAGCAACACTTATGGAACTCGTCAATAAATTTTATTCTAGAAATAAAATTACTAAAGATGAAATCAAAGTTTTCTTAATCCTACTAAACCCTTTTGCACCACATATTACCGAAGAAATATGGGTAATTAACAACTTAGGTGGAGTACTTAATAAGCAAAACTGGATAAAGTGGGATAACGAAAAAGCTAAAGAAGATAGTATGGAAATTCCAATTCAAATTAATGGTAAGATTAAAGGTACCCTTGTTATATCTAAGTTAGAAACCCAAGATGAAATTAGAGCTAATATTTTAGCAGATAAAAGCTTTACCCAATACCTTGCAGACAAGAAAATTATTAAAGAAATATATGTACCTGGTAAAATATACAGCTTTGTTACCAGCTAAAAAACATTATTATAAAACACGAAACTTACCCAAGAAAGGGAGGTTTCGTGTTTTTTTATAATTAGTGATGAATCGTTTTCTAGATTTCTAAAGTTAAATACTCCAAACAGAGAAGATTACTACAACTTCTCTCCTACTTATTACCAAAAACATTCATGATCACCTTCTCTTTTTCATAAATAATATTAAGAATCATCTTTCTTACTCTGCATTTTAACCCAACTATTGCCAATTATAGACACCTGATGTAGAGAATGATTCATATGATATTACTTTAGGCATTTTTAGTAAGTTTATAAAAAGGATGATTCTTAGGTAGCCCTTATTAATGCACATACATATAGAGAAAACATATTATATTTTGGGACAAAAAAATGCAGGTCACTAGCTTCTTCTTAGGTTATTTTGATCAATGCAACACATGCTCGGTTCATCTCTAAAATTCATAACGCGGAGGTCAACCTTATGAGGGATTTTCTTAAGGAACTTTGTAAGGACTTGAGTATAAACCTTATTTATGAAGAGAATCAAAATACAGACATCGTATTATCAAGTAAAGTAATGGAAAATACACCGACAATCAGAGCCGGTAAAATATTCTTTGAATGTCCTAAAGAAATTGCGCAGGCCGTAGTGGGTTATTGTACTGGCTCGAAAGACAGTAGCCAATACCTAAAACAAATTGAAAGCTATTTAGATGAAAATCTCATAACAATTGAATATATCATTGAACCTCCCGATGAAGCATTTAAACAATTGAGATTACAAGGTCATAAAGAAAGGGTAACGACTGATACAAACGATGCAAAAACACCTAAAAATCAAATAGTCAACCAACCCAGTCTACCTACAAGACAACGAAAAACTAAAAAGTCAGGAGTTCCCAAAGAAAATCTAACCCCTGAATTGATGGAGATGGAAATCCGGTCAATTGTCCAGAAGAATTTTTGGGGCAGCACCACAGATCTTAAAATTAACGAATCCTTAAACGCATCTAGCGACGATGTTCTAGAACTTGATATAGTAATCGACCAAGATGATGTCTAATAAAAAGGAGGCAACTATTTATGGGGTGGAAGTTAAAAAGAGTCGAGGTAAAACTAGAGCACAATGAAGAACAAGATTTATGTCTAGTATTGGCTCCCGAAAAAAGAGCTGCTATTCATGGCGTCGTTAAATTCCCAGATGGTACTCCAGCGAAAAATGCCGTCGTTAAGCTGTTTAAAAAGAAATGTTCTGATGCCTGCGATCTAATTCCAGTTACATTTACCTTCACAGATGAGTGCGGACAATTCCTCTTTGGCGTAGATTCATGTGTAGACTATGTCATTAAAGTATTCTTCTATAAACCAGAGAAGAAGGTCTGCGATAACGTAGATCATGACTGCTGAAAGTATTAGGTAGGCAAATCCCCTGTTTTAAGTAGTATCCCAATCACCAATCAATGCCTTTTAATTTACAAAGTTTCTCTCTTAACAAGTTAGCAGAACGGTAGGAATCAGAAAAAGATATGAGCCCAGGCTTTTATCTACCTTAAGTGATCTGAACCCATAAAATAGTGGCTATTAGGGAATCTCCAATAGCCCTTTCTTGTATAGATTCCTAAGCTTTCTCTTCCTTATACCATTCGCCTGAGGTTTGATAATGTTTCAGAAAAACCAATTCATGTTTTCACACCAATCTACCAGATAAGGAAGAGCAAGTAACTGGACCTAAGATATCTTCTTGAAATAATAAAGTTAATTTTCGCCACCTAAAAAAAACTGAAACCTACCTTTTTGAGGATAGGTTTCAGGACAAAATTTTTGTTGTTTTTTCAGGGAGTTAGTTCACAGAATACCTTACAAGGTAAGCCTCACCTGTAACTATTGGATGCCACAAAATACAATAAATCTGTTTACTAGAATCATCATACCAGACAGAACTTAATTGAGACCACCCAGATTGGATATTAAATTTTATTCTGCCAATAGTTTTCATTTCACCTTCAAAAGGCTTTGTAACAAACTCCAAACCAAAATTATATCTGCTACAACCTACCATATTACCGTTTGCCAAATTGCGAGCAGGTATAAAATCAAGATTACAAAAATAGGAATAATCTATTTTAACATCTTCTGGACCAACTACAATATTACCAAGCTGATTATTAGAACAAATTATATTATTGTCAAACCAATAAGTTTCTCTTTCGTCTATAAACGGCTGGCATGGTTTAAGAATCATATTATCGGTAGAAAGGTAATACAAACCTTTACTAGACTTGATAAAAGCTTGTTTATGGTCAGGCGATTTATACCAAAAATACACTAGACCTTCAAGTAAGATACTTTCCTCATTATTTTCGTCTATAACTACAACTGTTTGATTATTCTTAGCAACCAAAAGTTTACCATTTAGCGCCAAGATACTATTAGCTACAATATCCCAAGACCTTTCTTCAGCAAGCCCAGTAGGCGAAAATTGATATAATTTACTTGATGTGGCTAAAAAAATTGACCCTGGTAATGTCGAGATACACAGAGGATAACCATCAAAGTTTGCCTCCGCCAAGATCCCATTTTCATCTTGTATAAATAACTTATTATTGTATGTGGCAGCAACAAGTTTTGAAGTTCCTTCAATATTTTCTACTATTAAGATATCTGAACCCAATTGATGTGCTTCCTCGTAAACATTTATTGTTATTGGTGTATAGGTAGAGGAACTATTTTCTTTTTTGATTCTAACAGTATAATCACCAGGTAAATCAGGCACAAATTTACAAAGTAACCCGTTCGAATTAACAACAACATTGCTGCCAATAGGTTTTTCTTCTAAAACCCATGTATAACCTGAGACACTTTCTTTAGAAATTGCTTCAACGGCAATATTCTCTCCGACTCCAGCTAAAATAGGAAATTTAAACGCGAATTCTTCGTTGATAAAAGAATAGACATCAAAACTCACTTTACTATTTTTTTCGTGTCCATCGATAGTAAACATACCCACTTTTTGATTGTAGCTACTTTCCTTATGCCAAGCAGTTACCTCTACTTTATAGAGGCCAATAGGAATATCCAATAAAGTTATTGATGCTCTATTACCTTGCCTTTTGACGGGTAACTCGATCGTTTGACCTGAGTAAATTAGGTTCAAATATATATCTGATATATCTTTTTCGACCGAATCTGTAAAAACTAGTTCTATGGTTATAGCAGCTTTATCAATAAAAGCCTGTTTTTTTAAGCATCCTGTCAATATTAGGCAGATACCCAGCAGTAAAATGAACAAGTTTAGCTTTCTCATTTTGCATCAACCCCTTACAAGGTACTTTCCTCACATTCATAGAAACCAATAACCGCTTCACTAAATTTAGCATATGGCCCTGGTTCATATAAAACGCTTAAAGTGTTATCTTCTAAAAATTCTACTTTACAAATTTTATTATTTCTTGGTGCAAACATTGGTGCTAGCCAAGCTCTAGTTAGTTTTCCTGTTTTAATGTTATAAATCTCTAAGTCATAGTTATTATGGTCCTCAACCACAAAAGCTCCATAATCTCCAGATAATGCTCCCATAACAAAACTATTTCCAAAACCCAAATCAAAAAACACACCGATTTTTGAATCAGGAAATAATTTATAAAGGGTCCTTTGACTTGTAACCAACCAATCATCATTGAGAGCTCTAACATTTTGAACTATTGTCATGTTACACTTACCCGTTGGTAACCCTGTTTCATCTAATAAATATTCGAGGATATCATTGGGATTAACAGAAAATAATCTTTCTCCAACACTAAATAATTGATCGTAAGAAGACACAAGTGCATTATTGTTAGCAACAAATCCTTGCTCAAAAGTCCAATACGTTAATTTAGAACCGGCGTATCCATCATTAACTCCCATAAAAACATGGTTTTTATCGGTAATAGCTATAGTACCTTGCATCGCGAAGTCGTTTGTTTGATCGATAATTTCTAAATTAGCTAGGTCAAAAATATAAACGCTCGAATTTGAAAGCGCAGCAATTATGTTGCTCTTTTTTGTTGCCGCTAATTTAAAGCAATCATCGTTTATATCGATTGTCCGCATGCCGATACTGTTATAAATACTTAATTTACTAGGAAGCCCATGTAGAATTGCTAAAGAATTATTTGCGATAGCAACAATATCTATAATTGGTTCGCCAAACGTTAGCCATCCATCAGCAACATCAACTTCATGTATGATGAATTCTCTATTTACACCGTCTTCAATAGTTAAAACAAACTCATAGGTACCAATTTGATTTAACTCCAATTCGATTCTACTACCAGTGCCTAATATCTCAGGTAAATCACTGTTTTTGGGCTTTTTATTGACTGACCATGTATACGTGAGTTCACTATTACCTCTACTTAGTGAACCATCTAAAGTTACTTTTTCACCTGTTGACGAAAGCAGTGGCCCTATAACAACTGGGAATAACTTTTGTTCATCATCATCTATTAATAACGAAAGAACTGGTGGTAATATATAGCCTTGTTTTATAGGTAACATTTCATTAACAGGGCAGCGATAGATTTGATTGGTACCGGCAAAAAAGGTAACTGTTAGTGTATATATCCCTGAAGGAAGCTGCAAATTTTTGACACTTCCCAAACTTTGGTTAAGTTCTAGAGGTACAGTTATGACATTAGCTTTATCTTTAATCTGGACAATAGCTCCATCATATAGATCTCTTCTTATGGGGGAAAGATCAATCTTTATATCGACTACATATCTTTCTGTTTCTTTTTTACAACCAGAAAGAAGGAAGCAGAGTATTAGCACTAAATAAGCAATCTTTTTTTTCATTATCTTAGCCACCTTCCTAACGAGAATAGTAGACTAAAGCAACTTCGTCTTTATCAGGAACTGATACTAAAACAACTATCTTGTCGTTTAAATATCCACATGCTAAAGGAAGCGCACCTTCCCATATCCCAGCTTCAGTTTTTATTGTCGGCAAATCCATTTCATATTCAGTCTGTAAATTATCTTCGCTAGCAATAATTAACTCTGAAAACATCGGTGACTTTTTAGCAAATATTACCTTTTCCTGATCTCGTTCTAAGCATTGTATCTGCTCATCATCTCGAATAACTTTCTGATTCGCAGGTCTAAGTTTTTTAATATTAGAGTCTACCCACAAAACTCGTCCCGAGCTTTCCATAAAACGGCCTTGCGAAAGGCCCCAAATATAAACATTATCAAAGTCGCTGTTCGAAGAATAATCGGATGCTCCAGATATCATAACCCCCTGGATTTTATCCCAAATATAAAGTCTCGATTCTACCCCTTTGCCAACAGATGCAAATACCTGGGACTCTGGAAGCATTGCTACACTGTCAGCCTTATAGAATAGATTCTGTAGTTCACCATCTTTTATAGAGAGAGACCTTAGTTGATCGTTGACTTGGAATACAATAAAATCATCGTACAATAAATGAACCGTAACAACACTATCATCCAAACCAAACCTTTGAATTTCTCTATCATTTACCAGATCCCATAATAATAAGGAATTATTACAAACAAATGCTGCTCTGCTTCCTGTTGCATCGATCACAAAAGAATCAATTTTTTCACCAACTGCTAAAGACTTTATTCCCTCTGAATTAATAGATAGTAACTCTTGATTTTTAGTCAAAAGGTAAATGATACCATTGCTATATTCAGCTTTCTTAGCTGAATAGCTTAAGTACTCAAAGGAATTAACACTGTTAATAAAGATATATTGAATTGAATAAGTAGTAGCTGTTTTGACATAAGCTTCGACAATATATTGACCTTCTTTATCGCATATCAAAGAAGCCTCATTCTCGCTCTCTGTGAACTGAGGCATACTCCCATATGGTTTATAAACCAGTCTCCAATTAAGCTTATTTGCTAAACCCGGCCTGGATTCTTTAAGGATAACTCTATCACCTACCTGGCTTATAGCAGGTACCTCGATAGGTCCAATTAAGTTAGGATCCTCATTTAATTTTGAAGTTAAGGCAAACTTGAGAGACTTTCTTTCTTTACCCACATTAATCTTACTAACTAAGGTTTCAGAGCCAACAACAATTTCCTTATATTCAAAGTCAACAGATAATGACCATTCTCCTGGTTCGAGTCGCGATAATCTACCAGTGTAGATAGTATCTTTCTTTTTCATTGGTGCAGCTACTCTTTGACCATCTCTTCTACTCGCTACTAGAACCACAGATAATGGAGTATCGTTAAGGAATGGTATATCAACCGTTACATCTAAACTACTACCCGTAAATAAACAACCCGTTAGAAACATAAGTGGAACTAGAAACAAAAGGATATGATATCGTTTTCTTTTCATGTTAAACCCTCCCCAACGGAAAACCCTTTTAATGTAATCGCCCATCTTGTACATATCTTACTCGAGATATAAATTCCACCTTTATTTTAATAACTTTCTTCACTAAAATTATTATTTTGACGGAATAAATCGCAAAAACAGTACTTGTTTCTCTTGCTACCAAGTTAGCCATCAAAATATTATTTTTAATATCAACATGCATGACACCAATAAAGAAGTCGACTGCATATAGCAATCGACTTCTTTATAAGAAATTTGACATGTGTGATCAAAAAGATGCAGTAAGAATTAGGCCCATAATAGAAAGGTAAAAAAATTAAAGCGTTTTGCAAAGATGAAATTCAATACTATGATCTATACAAGGGAAACCTCTTTAATTACTTGACTTGCTACCACGTAATTTATAGTCTCCACCATATCTTGCTATTTCGCATAAATTAACCATATTGTGAGGATGGCATGTAAAAAAGCAACACAACCGAATTTTATCCCTTTAGATATATACAATAGTCTAAGATTACCTTGCCATTTTCGTCTGGTGTGGTAAAACGGGGGCAATTATACCTTTCGATATACCAGGGATTATCATCTATTTGCCAACCTTGTTCTTGGATCTTTTCTAAAGATTGATTATGGGCATCAAATCCATAAAGTTCTCCAGTATCTTCTTTACCGTAAAGCCAACAAGTAGCCATCTCCCTAGCTTGAATATCAACAAAAGAAAACCCTTCTGGAGCAGGTGTGTTTTGAGGAAAAAACATACCTATCCAGTATTCAAAATCGTTGTTTGCACAACGCATAACCCCAAAGTAAGCATCGCCATTTTCTTTTAAGGCACCTAACTTCTCAATCTCATCGAACCAACCGTTTGCAAACCATTCTCCCCACTTATTACTAAAACTTCCGTTTGGAGCTCTATCTGCATCAGTATATCGTTTACCAATAAGTCTTAACGAGGGCATTTTTTCTTTATAAATTTTGACAATATCCACTTGGGGTTCCCTCCTAGCAATTTAAACTTATCTCCTACTACATAAGTTGAGTTGATATAGACTTATTCCTTTGTCGATTATTAATTTTTTTGACTGCTTCTAGCAAAAACTTCCAATACTAATGCAGCTATCTCATTTCTTCGTTTCCCGCTCCACAAATCCATTTATAATAATATTCTTAATTTCCTCTTCGGTTTTCCCCTTATCATAATCACCTAATAACTGGCCTGGATAATGATAGGAAATACCCCGGACATTATTTCGCATAAGATGACTAACCAGTTCTTTTTCACCTTGGGTACGCACAAAATCAGCAAATGCCCGAAGACGTTTTTTATCAAGCATAGTACCAGTGCAGGGAAAATCTGAGCATTCCCAACAACCATTTATCTTTTTCTCCTGACAACAATTAAAGTTTTTGCAATTAGCATGTTCCCCACAACCCTTATTTTTGCAACCACTACAATTTAAATTTTCACTACACAAACAGCATGCTAACCCACAATAGGCGATCCCTTTATTTGAGTATTCATAATATCCTAGGTTTGGGCGAAATGTTTTTGCTTTCGTAAAAGCATACTTTTTAAATATATCTAAACGCTCAGGTGTATGTTCTGCCTTCACGACAAGTTTTTCAATATGGAAATCATAAATGAAATCACTAACAGCAAGAGCAGTAATTTCTTCAATAAAGCTATTCTGTTCATACTCAGAAGCGAGATCAATTCTTAAAACACCATATTTCCCTCCAAATATCTCCACAGTACCAACTACTTTGTTACTCAGTTTATAGATTAAAGCAAACCGCACATAAGCACCGTTTTGATATTCGTTAAGCCAAAACTGAAGGCAGTCCCTCATTTCATCTAGTGTTGTGAAATAAAAATTACTCGTGCAAAAATCTGCATTCATCCGTTCCACTGCTAATTTATCGCCGTAGCAATCAAGTAGATCTTCAGCATCTTCCATTCTCACCAACCTTAAGACAAAACTGTCTGTTTCGTAAGTGGGACATTTTTCATATACATCGCATGCTTTTCTCATTAAACTACCTCTCTCTGATTTACCAGCTACTTAAAGTAACCACTAGCTATGCTTATACTACTAATAGAACAAGTTGTTGAGAGCCAATTTACAAATTTATACCAATATGTTTTAACACTTTGATATAGAGAAAGTAACTAAAAACCATAACTCCGGAAGCAAGAAACAAGGAAAGGTAAAAATTAAGTTCTTTCTTGAGAAATAATGGCAAGACAATAAAGAAAATTAGGGAAGGAACTACCATCCAAAAGATCGAGTACGATAATTCAATTATTTTAGTAACATTTTTAGTTTCTTGATAAAGCCAGATCATAGCAAGTATCGAAGTTATAGGTAACGAAGCTAGAATCGAACCTATCAAAGTAAACTTTTTACTCACTGTCGCAATAGTTGCGATTAACAAAGCAGAAATAATGGTCTTAATAAAAAATTGCATATACTACTCCCTCCACGTACAAAAATAGAACTCTAACATTTAAAATTTTCCTGAGACTACTCTCATCTTAAAATTCACTTTGATTACATTATACATCGCCTAAACAAATTACACTTAATGCTGATAGCTTTTATACGAAAAGAAGCTCTTGTAAAACTAGTAAGAGATAGTAATAAAAATAAAAAAGTTAATTGCAATTAGAGTGACTCAGTTTATCGGTCAGATTTGGTTCATTTCTAGTGTCCTAAAATGGTTCACATTACCACTTTTTTAAGAGTTTACAAAAAAGAAAGAGCCACAATCTATTTAATTATTCTTGGGGGTTATTCTTATCCTACAGTTAATTTCGGTTCTATAATATTTAGGTGGGTCCTAGGAAAATAAAAATGGAGTCACATCCGATATTGATTTACAATAGTTAGTGTCCAAAACAAACTAAAATAATCAACAAGGATGGGACTCCATGAAGAATTGTAACACAGTTAAGCAGTACTTTGAAACGAAATTAATCAATCATCCAACAACAGATTGTAAGTTATCTCTAAATCTGGAGAATGTCGCAATAACGGAAACATACGAAGACGAATCTTACATTGGGTTTACAGGAAGGTCCACCGGGGCAGAATGTCATTGCAAGCGTTGTGGGTAGGTTATTACTAATCTCAAGCAGCACAAAACGACCTATACCACATTAGTAAAGATTAATTCAAAAAATGTTGTGTTGAAACTCAGAAAGAAAATGTACTATTGTCCTGATTGCGACAGCTCCACCATAGAGCAACTGCTGGATGTCTCTGGCAAGAACCAAAAGTCCAACAGCTTTATTCGATCAATGCTAA
>ENA-UOOI01002263-UOOI01002263.1-fermentation-metagenome-genome-assembly--contig:-NODE-2263-length-17265-cov-25.311040_pt1 | contig 17265 bp, 21 predicted proteins | sample MGYA00245779_ERZ724027 | MGnify/ENA primary metagenome ERZ724027 (study PRJEB28704, sample SAMN03018318) | fermentation metagenome | biome: anthropogenic terrestrial biome; feature: soil...
GAAGCAGATGCACCGCTTTTCCGAAATAAGTGCACTTTTCAGACGGAATACTCAGTGCAGGTTGGTGGGTTTATCCAAATTATGAAGTACCAGAAGAAAGAAGATCTTAAGTCAATTATTTTATTTTGGAAATATGTAAGAAATATAGCATTTAAGCCTATCCTACGTACTTCCAAGTCATTGGAAATATGTAAGAATGGCTCATACTTCCAACGTAAAGAGATCGTAAATGAAATATATGACTTAATGGCACATATATCCAATCAATTGGAAATATGTACAAGCCTTGAGTTTAAAGGGTTTCATCCAAACATCCAAAATAACTTTGAGTGTCCCTAGAAAGGAGAAAGAATGATAGAAGATCTATTTGCAGCTATCGGTTTAAAGTCCGTAATCCGTAATTTCCTTGTTGAGTATCATGACAAAGACATGAGATCATGGCATAAGCCCGTACAGACATTGATAATAGGCTTACCATCTGACAAGGAAGTAATAAAGAACATTATTGAAGATCAAAAAGAGCAAGGCAATGAAGTGTATGCCATCGTGGAGTTTTATGGTAGCTATAGTATGGATGAATTAAAGGCAATCATAGAGGATTCAGAAATATCAAAATATAGCTATCGACTAGTATTCATTGACCGTGAAAAAGTATGTATATAAAAATGCCCTTCCCAATGGTACAAACATTGAGAAAGGCAGCGTAACCCGTCAACCTAGCAAATAAGCCGGTTACACCTTAAATATAACATTGGTGGATCTCCGGCGCAAGTGATAAGGAGAAAAAAGTATGTTGAAAGAGATTATTGATGTAGTAGATAGCATTAGTGAGACTGAGAGGAAAGCAGGTAAGGCCTTAACAGTTTTAGGTGATCTTCTGGAGGATTATGATTTTATGGGTGAATATCCCACTAAAGAGGAAGCAAGAAAGTACTCTTATGAAGCCAGAAGAATATATCAGTTTATAAATATTTCATTTGATTATGTATTTGATGTAAAAAAAGAGTTGAATAAGGCCTATAAGAGCCTGAACAATGTACAGGATCAAGTTAAAGAAGTAAATGCAGCTCCTGCAAATGATGATCAGGAAGAGAATTACATGGAACAAATTAATGCGATCCTCAGTAATATGAATGCAGCAGAGAAAAAGAAAGTACATCAATTTGCATTAAACATGATGCTGCCGGAGGTGAAAGCATGAGTAAATCACCAATGGTTAGCGATGCACGCAAGTGCCTAAAATGTGGTACATATCACAGTCTTGATCTGGAACATTGTCCAGTATGTGGCCGGTACCTTTATATCTGTAGTAGCATATATCAGCCCAAAATCCGGAAAGGGGGAAAATAGATGAATAAGGATTTCTTACAATATGTTTATAAGCGCTGCGAGAATGCCTTAACTGAAAGTGATGAATATATGGCTCTTGAGCGTGATGAAGCTGCCGAGCCGGATACAGTACAGACAAAAGCCGAAGACTTATGTTACATAAAGGGCTTCAATGATGCAATGCAGCTAATCCTTAATTCTTCACTGACAGAGAAAGTGAGTGATTAGTATAGCTGCTAAGATAAGAATATCCTACACTGATCCGAAAGAGCTGCAGGAAGTAGTAAAGCGATTGCAGCCAATGCTGAAAAATGTTAAGATCGCTAAGAACAGCAAGGGCATATATAAGAAGGCCTACATGGATTTTTACCATAAAAAAATCTAAGGTTTAGCTTGTAAACATTCGTTCTAAATGTTATAATACAGATAGAATAAATGAATACTTAAGTACCCCAGCTGAAAGCTGGAAGTCTTATTATAAGGCGTGGGAATGATCAGGAGTTAATCTCCGGTTGTTCCTGCGTCTTTTTCATTTATTCGGATTTTCCTTTCTCCTTGTGCGGTATATGCTCCAAGCTCCTGAGCATGAGTGTAAAAGGCTCAATCATGGAATGGAGAAGGGAAGGCAGCATATAGTGATTTATTAAAAAGGAGAAGAGAGACCATGAGTAAAAAAGCAGATTTAATCAAGTTGTTTGGAGAATTCAAAGACCGGTATAACGACCTGCAGGTAAAGGTCAATGAAATACGACAGAGTGACGCATACACTGATACTGGCAAGGAACAGGCTATCAACAAATTGATGGAGGGATTTAAGCCTACAGTGCAGCTCTATCATGATGCGGCCATTGCAGCCATAGATACTGGTCTGGTTGCTTTACAGGCAAAGTGGAAAGCCAACAGCGCCGGCAGGCTTACGGATGCCGGATATCAGATCGGACTGGGCAATGTCATAAAGATGATTGAAGCCGGGGCTATCAATGACCGGGACGATATGCAGAATATCATTGACACTTATAAGGACGATTACAATGCTATGGCTACAATCAAAAACATCCTTTCAAAGGATCCACAGGCTATGGATTTTGCAGGGCTTATTCCGGTTGATAACAGGGAGTACAATAAGAAGCTTCTGGGAGAGTTAAGGAATAATGTGGACTTGCATATAAATCCTAGTATGGCAGAAACAGGTTTTAACACGGGATATCCTCTGCTAGGCGCAAGTTCAATCGCAATGTCAATGGACAGTATGGCGGAATTCGTTAATTCTAGATTGGCGGATGATTTATCACTGATACAGTAAAGAAGATTATATGCCCTATATGCTATTAACCTGGTGTATGGGGCTTTCGTGTTATGAAGGATGGTGATGGAATGAGTAAACTAACAGCCAAGCAGCAAAGATTTGTTGAAGAATACCTAATTGATTTAAACGCTACTCAAGCAGCTATAAGAGCGGGGTACTCAGTAAATAATGCAGATAAGATAGGATCAGAGCTACTAGGGAAAACTAGAGTTTCATCAACTATTGCTAAAGCTATGGCAGAACGTTCAAAGCGTACCGGAGTGAATCAAGACAAAATTGTAAATGAACTGGCAGCAATAGGATTTTCTAATGCTACAGATTATGTTCAGATCGTAGAGGAGCCTATTATAGAAAATGGGCATTATGTCAAAGATCCTGACACGGGAAAGCTTCGGATGCAGGAGGTAGTAAAGATTATTCCAACCGATAAGCTTCCGGAAGAAAAGCGGAAAGCCATTGCTGGCATTAAAGAAGGTAAATATGGTATTGAAGTAAACACCTGCGATAAGGTCCGGGCTCTGGAGCTTCTGGGACGGCATTTAGGCATGTTTAAGGATAAGGTTGAGATAACAGGCCTTAGTGAAGAGAAAAGTAAACTAGATAGTATCATTGAACAACTTAGGAAATAAATAGTTGCGCCGGCGCAACACTTTCAATATCAAAACAGGTAGCTGAGACATTTCATAATTAATATACAAGCGTATTTATAGGTACGGTGGTGAATATAATCGTTGCGACGTCGCAACAAGGCAATCCGGATTTTATGCAGTCCTCAAAATGATGAACAGTTATCACATGGCAAACGGACAAAATGAGCTTTCGCTTCATAAGTAGGGGGATGTTTTATGACAAATGAGGAATTAGTTAATCAGATCCAGAAGGGCATAAACCCTGGGGATAATATGGAACAACTTTACCGGCAGAATAAAGGTTATATATTTAAAATAGCCCGTAGATACACTTATGTGGATGATATAGAGGATTTAATGCAGGAAGCCTATTTCGGGCTGTATGAAGCCGTACAGAGGTATGAGGATACTGCAGGAGTGTTATTCATGTCTTATGCTTCATTCTGGATTAAACAAGCTATTACAAGATATTTAGAGGATAATGGACGCACAGTTAGAATAACTAACGCTATGTATAATAAAATCATGCGTTATAAAAGGCTTGTTTCAGCCTATGAAATGGAACTAGGGCGTAAACCTACAAATGGTGAATTGCGAATGCATTTAGGGGTAAGCCAGAAGGTTTTAGAGGGTATCGAGAAAGCCCACCATGAATTTTATAGCATGGGATCTCTTGATATAGTCATTCCTGGGGTGGATGATAATATGCAGCTTAGTGAAATTATAGCTGATCCAGATACTGATGTAGAAAATAGTGTAATTGATGAAATGATAGAGGAAAGTAAAAGAACGGAACTCTGGCAGATCGTAAAGGATAACGTTACCCCGGAGCAAAATACAGTTATAACAGCTAGGTACCGGAAATCAATGACTTTGGATGCTACTGGTCAGGTTATAGGTAAGTCAAGGGAGATGGTCAGAAACTTAGAAGCACAGGCTTTAAGGAAACTTAGGTTGGCCAGGATCAGAAGGCTACTGGAAGAGAAATTCGAGATTAATTATGCCAGAGCTTACAACGGCAGCTTAACCAGCTTCCGGAATAGATGGACTTCCATAGTTGAGGATATAGCGATCAGGAATATAGATGAGGTACAGAGATCGTAGCATTACAGGTTCCTCAGTTTCCAATTAACAGTTTAATTTGCTTCCGACGAATTTCGTTGAAAGGCTATGCATTGTAAGTGGGTAACGAAATGCTATATACCTCATCCACAGAGTAAAAGTATGCACACCATATGAATGTGCTATTATATAAGCCGTCAGGATGTTAGAAACGAGCTTTTATTGCTGCCAGGTGTCAAAGCCTGGCATTTACATGGGACATGTAGCTCAACGACAACATGGGGTAACGATTCGCTAGGTCGTCACCAAGAATTTAAGGTGATACCTAAAAGGTGATATTTACAGACTTGTTAGATAGAGCATTGGCGCGCGCATAACAGGTACAGTGGATGCAGGTTCCTTTCCCTCACTCCCTCGAGGGAATTCCTCAATATGTACCCCTTATATGTAAAAGGCATTGGAAGTGGGTGTCTTTTTACATTGCAGTAAAGCGTAGGATGTTGTATAATTGTGGAAAAACATTGCGCTTTGGGGGAAAAGAAATTGGAAAAAGAAAATATTTTTAAGCAAAAAAATATTATAGTAGCATTACTAGTTATTGTCGGTGGTGTTTTATTATTGTTTTACGGAACAAGTGACTTGCCATTATCCGGGTTCGCTAGTGAGATAGGTTCTATATTAATGATATCAGGAGTATATACAATCATTGAATCATATTATCTTGAACGATCATTAGTAGATATGGTAATCGATAAAGTAAGCCTTGATAAAAACATTGATGAAAAAGGATTGATTAAGCTGGGTGATACTCTATCTGAAATTAGCTACAGCGAATATTTTAAAAAAGCTAATAGTAATATTGATATTGTACATATATATGCAAGAACATGGACGAATAATAATTATGATTTTATTAAAAAAGCTGTAATGAATACTCAATGTACCTTAAGAATTATTTTATTAAATCCTAATTCTAAATTTGTCCCAGCATTAGAAGAACATTTTGGATATAAAGAAGGGGATTTAGTTAAATTAATAACTGAAGTATCTGATAAATGGAAGGAACTACATAAAGATGTGACTTTAAAAAAGGAAGTGTTTACTAATAAAAAATTAAGACGGCAGCGCAAAAATTATGATAGCAAGCATTATGGAAAGGTTGAACTATATTATTACAATGGCCAACCAAGTAATTCATTATATAGAATTGATGACAAAATGATAGTAGTTGAAGCAAAAACATCTAATATAAAAAGTATAAACTTGCCTTATTTTGTTTATGAAAATCGTAATAATCTAAGTATGTATAAAGTATATTTAAATGAGATTGAAAATATTATTTCCGAATCTAATAAAGTTGAACTAATATGAAATGGAGGAAATTATGCATTTAATCATAAAAGAACAATCCGACTTAAATGAGCAGGAAATGGAAGATATTCTTGAAGCTGATTATATATCTATAGATACTGAGACAACAGGTTTGGACTTCTTAAATCATGATTTATGTACTATACAATTATATAGTACAAACTATTCGATTATTATAAGATACAGTAAAACTGTTCATTATGAAAACTTGATTAAAATTTTGACGTCTAAAAATATAATTAAGGTATTTCATAATGCTTTCTTTGACTGTTCGTTCCTGATGCACAATCTAGGCATTGTTATAAATAATGTTGTATGTACAAAAATAAGTGCAAAAATAATAAACGGAATTAATGCTGATAATTCACTAAAGGGTTTATTATTTAAATACTTAGGAGTTAAGATTGACAAAAGTCAGCAATTATCAGACTGGACTTCTAAAAATTTATCACAAGAACAGATAAATTATGCAATGAATGATGTTTTATATTTGCATGAATTATGGTTGTGCTTAGAAAGTGAATTGGTAAAATATGATTTAATTAATACTGCTAAGAATTGCTTCGAGTATATTCCAACATATGTTATGTTAATTGAAAAAGGGATAAAAAATATATTCGAATACTAATTACAAAAGAGCATCCTCCGGGGTGCTTTTTTCATACAGCAAAACAAGCGAAAGGGTGTCGCAATTCGCGACGGCAGCCAAAACAAAAAGCTTCTACTTGATGTTCCGTCCGGTCTTTCGTGGATCACTTGATTGACCTTAATGCCACCAGGCAACTATCCGAACAGGATATTCAGTAAAAACAGCATGAAAAATAGGTCTGGAAAACCTAACAAAACTTTACATTCAAACTGAGATACAGAAAAGGATTAAGGACCGTGAAAAGCGTACTGAAACCACTCAAGATAAGGTTTTAAACGAGCCAGCAGCTATTGCATTCATTAATGCTCTGACTATTTAAAATAATCAACGGAATTCAAGGACAAGGTGCCTAATCGTTGAAATAGGCTTATGGGATGAGATAAGCGTATTTAATATCGGAACGGTAAAAGCATGGGCTGAAAGCGGTCGAATAAGCATTCTGGACAAGAAAGGATTAGCCGATGCTAAGCGTATGGAATGAATAAAGGAGGATGCGAAGATTGAGAAATCATAAATATTATAAGGATCCTACAGCGTGTAAAGCGATTAGGAGGCGGACAAGCCCTGGGGGAAGGCTTACATATAGGATTGGAACAGTATTAGACTTTAATAGTATCAGAGTAGTATCATAAAAAGTAATACAACCCTACAAACCTAATATCTATAGGACATGTAGGGTTTTACTTGTTTATTCCCACTCGCCAAATAAATCTCGTTTCTAAACTTTTTAGTTTAGGCGATTTGATTCCATTTGGTTTTGTTTGATACCAATTATCCTCATTCTATTGGCTTTTTAGATTTCTGCTATCAAAAGTCTATCATTTGAAAGCTATCAAGAACGATTTGTTTTATACTCTCAAATGTATCAAATTTGATATAGTATATATTTGTAAAGTTTTCAACATGCTCTGATTAACGCAAGCGGTGTTTCTCCTTTTCTTGAATTACAAAAATTGTGGATTCATTACATTTGCAATGCTTTCTTCATTCCTTCAACATAATCTCCGACAAGCTTTTCCGATTCTGAACCATATTTTTCAATCAACTTAATTATGGCAGAGCCTACGATCACTCCGTCAGAAAATCCCGCCATTTTTGCTGCCTGTTCAGGCGTGGAAATGCCAAATCCTACCGCACACGGAATATCAGTGTTTTTACGCACAAAAGATACTATGGAAGCAATATCTGTTTTGATCTCGCTCCTTGTACCGGTAACGCCGAGACTTGATACTATATACAAAAAGCCTTCCGCTTCTCTGGCAATCATTGCAATGCGATTTTCTGATGTCGGAGCGATCAAAGAAATCAGATCCACACCATACTTTTTGCAGGAAGGTTGAAATTCGCTTTTCTCCTCAAAAGGAACATCGGGCAGAATTAAACCGTCGATACCAATCTCTTTGCACATTTTAATGAAACGGTCTTTCCCATATGAAAATACTACATTGGCATATGTCATAAACACCATAGGTACCGTAACATCACGGCGCAGCTCTCTTACAAGATCAAATATTTTATCTGTTGTAACTCCGCCGCTTAGCGCACGAAGATTTGCTCCCTGAATGACCGGCCCCTCAGCCGTAGGATCGGAAAATGGAATGCCGAGTTCAATCAGGTCGGCTCCGTTCCGGACTGCCGAGCGAACCACCTTTGCTGTTGTTTCCAGATCCGGATCACCGCAGGTGACAAAGGCGATAAAAGCTTTTCCATTGGCAAAGGCAGATTTTATATTACTCATAAATATTCTCTCCTCTGTATCGTGCAATCGCTGCACAGTCTTTATCACCACGACCGGATACGGTGATAACAAGAATCTTATTTTTCTCCATTGTTGGCGCAAGCTTCATCGCAAATGCGATTGCATGTGCCGATTCGATTGCCGGAATAATCCCTTCGGTTCTCGACAGATATTCAAAAGCACAAACAGCCTCTTCATCAGTAACCGGAACATATTCGGCTCTTCCGATATCGTGAAGATAGGCATGTTCCGGGCCTACTCCCGGATAATCAAGACCAGCCGAAATGGAATAGACCGGTGCAATCTGTCCGTACCTGTCCTGACAAAAGTATGATTTCATTCCGTGAAAGATCCCAACACGACCTGTATTTACAGTTGCTGCTGTTTCAAATGTGTCGATGCCGCGTCCTGCTGCTTCGCAGCCAATTAAGCGTACATCTTTGTCATCTAAGAAATGATAAAAACTGCCGATGGCGTTGGAACCGCCGCCGACACAGGCAAGTACAGCATCCGGCAGCCGTCCTTCTTTTTGCAGCACCTGATCTTTGATTTCCTTAGAGATTACCGCTTGAAAATCGCGGACAATCATAGGAAAAGGATGCGGCCCCATAACGGAGCCAAGGCAATAATGGGTATCTGTAATGCGGTTTGTCCATTCACGCATTGCTTCAGAAACAGCATCCTTCAATGTGGCAGTTCCGCTCTTCACCGGTTTGACATCGGCACCGAGCAGCTTCATGCGATAAACATTCAGCGCTTGACGCTTTGTATCTTCTTCGCCCATAAAAACGATACATTCCATATTCATAAGTGCTGCTGCAGTTGCAGTTGCAACGCCGTGTTGACCGGCTCCGGTTTCTGCGATCAACCGGGTTTTCCCCATTTTCTTTGCAAGAAGTGCCTGCCCCAGCACATTGTTGATTTTGTGCGCACCTGTATGGTTGAGGTCTTCTCGTTTAAGATAAATTTTTGCACCGCCGAGATCGTCGGTCATTTTTTTTGCAAAATAAAGTCTTGACGGTCTTCCGGCATAATTGTTCAATAGATCTGTGAGTTCTTGGTTAAATTCAGGGTCGTTTTTATAATGGTTATAAGCTTCTTCCAGTTCAATCACAGCGTTCATCAGTGTTTCCGGGATATACTGTCCACCATGAATACCATATCTTCCTTTTGAATTCATTTGGCATGTTCCTCCTTACATATTTTTTTCTTCTGACGATGCACGCTGTTTCAGCTGCATCATCAAAGCGTCAAATTGTGACGGATTCAGCGACTGTGCTCCGTCGCTTAATGCGTGAGCAGGATCATTATGCACTTCGATAATCAAGCCATCTGCTCCTACTGCCAGTGCCGCTTTGGCAAGCGGAGAAACAAGCGACCGAATTCCACAGGCATGACTGGGATCAACAAATACAGGTAAATGCGTTTTCTGCTTTAAAAGCGCCACGCCTGCTAGATCCAGCGTGTTTCTCATTGCGGTTTCAAAGGTACGTATGCCGCGTTCACATAGAATGATGCGATTGTTGCCTTCATTCATAATATATTCAGCGCTCATAAGTAACTCGTCAATCGTATTTGCAAGACCGCGTTTTAGCAAAACGGGCTTATCCGTTTTGCCAACGGCTTTGAGAAGATCGAAATTCTGCATATTCCGAGCACCGATCTGAATGATATCTACATCGTCGAATAACGGAATCTGCGTTTGATTCATAATTTCAGTCACAATTGGCAAGCTTGTTATTCTCTTGGCTTCTGTGAGCAGTTGCAAGCCCTCGCATCCAAGCCCCTGAAAAGCATATGGAGAGCTGCGCGGCTTGAACGCTCCTCCCCGCAAAAGCTTTGCACCGCTGCTTTTTACGGCAGAAGCAACGGAAAGCATCTGTTGCTCGGTTTCCACTGAACATGGGCCAGCAATAACCGTAAAGTTATTTCCGCCGATCTGTACGCCGTTTACAGTAAACACCGTATCGTCTGAATGAACAAGACGGCTGGCTGCCTTATACTGTTCTGTAACACGGCGAGCATAAGCTACAATCGGATTTGTCTGTACCACAGCATCCATATCTATGGCAGAGGTGTTTCCAATCAGGCATATCGCATCGTGATCCGTTCCAGGAGCCCAGATTGTAGAAAACCCTTTTTCTTCCCAGCTTATTCTGAATTTATTGATTTCTTCCGCCGGAATATCCTTTTTTAAAATAAATACCATTCTTAATCCTTTCTGACCGCCTGCATCAGGCGTTCTATTTTGTTATAATCCTTCACTCCGTCTGTTTCTATGCCAGAACTGACATCTATGGCATATGGATGAACCATTGTTAAAGCAGTTTTAATATTTTTCGGACTGATTCCTCCGGCGAGAAAAAACGGGCGCTGAAAAGAAGCAAGTAAATTCCAATTAAAACTTTTGCCGGTTCCTCCGCAGTCGTTATCAAAGAGAATATAATCCGCCGATGATTTTTCCGCCGCCGAAAGGTCTGAAACACTTGCAACAGAAAAAGCTTTTATAATCGGCTTATCCGTGAGAGCGCGAAGCTTTCCGATATAGGCTTCATCTTCCTGACCATGTAGCTGTGCAAGATCTATGATTCTCTGATTTAACATAAGGGCAACCCGCTCAACAGGTTCGTTTACAAAAACACCGACCGGAGATATTCGCGTATTGAGCAACCTTTTAAGCGTTTTGGCTCGGTCTGACGAAACATACCGACGGCTTTTTTCGGCAAACACAAAACCGATGTAATCCGGCAAAAGACGATTGGCATATTCAATATCGCATTCTCTTGTTAATCCGCAAAGCTTGACTTTGGTCATATACAGCCCTTCAACTCTAATAATTTTGCGGATTTATCATCCGCCCGCATCAGCGTTTCTCCGATTAGCACCGCATCTGCACCGGCTTTGCGCAAAAGTTCAACATCCGCCGCAGTACGGACACCGCTTTCCGACACAAACAGCACATCCGGAGGAACAAGCTCCCGCAGCTGTCGGCTGTTTTCGGTATCAACGGAAAAATCCTTCAGATTTCGGTTATTCACGCCGATGACCCGCGCGCCTGCTTTTACGGCTGCTTTAACTTCATTTTCGTCGTGTGCTTCAACAAGTGCAGATAATCCCAAATCATCACAAATATCAATATAAGCTTTTGTAGTTGTGGCATCCAGAATGGAACAAATCAAAAGTACGGCTTTTGCACCAAGCAGTTTTGCCTCATAAATCATATATTCATCAACAATGAAATCCTTGCGAAGACAGGGAACGGAAACAGCAGAAGCAATATTACGCAGATATTCATCACTTCCGAGAAACCATTTGGGCTCAGTAAGAACTGAAATGCAGTCCGCACCGGCTTTCTCATATTCTTTTGCAATTTGTAAATACGGAAAATCCGGTGCAATTAGCCCTTTGGACGGCGATGCCTTTTTGCATTCACAGATAAACGAAATATCCGGCGTTTTCAATGCCCGTTCAAAAGCGAAGTCACTGGAAGGTAGCGATAAAGCGGCACTTTTCATCTCATCGGCCGGAACATTTTCTTTGGACAATTTGATACGCTCTCGGGCGTGATCGGCAAGTGCTTCCAAAATACTTAACATGGTCGTTCTCCTTATCGATTGCTGGCCGCTATAAACGCATTCAGCTTTTCAAGAGCTTTTCCTGAATCAATCAGTTCAGCGGCAAGTTTTATGCCGTCTTTCATGGTTTCAGCTTTTCCTCCTATATACAGGGAAGCACCTGCATTCATAAGCGCCGCATCGCGTTTTGCACCTCTTTTACCGTTCAGAATTGCCTTTGTAGTTGCAGCGTTTTCCTCCGGGGTCCCGCCGACAAGATCGGATTTCAGGCAGCGAGCAAGTCCAAATTGTTCCGGTGTAATCACATATGTGCGTGACTGGCCATTATCAAACTCGCAAACTCTTGTCGGAGCACTCAGTGAAATCTCATCCATCTTATCCTGCCCATAAACTACCATACCGCGTTTGACGCCAAGATTCATAAGCACCTGTGCGAGCGGTTCCACAAGGTATTCATCATACACCCCAAGCAACTGCATTTTTGGGCTGCAAGGATTAGTAAGCGGACCGAGAATGTTGAATACGGTGCGGATGCCGAGTTCCTTACGTATAGCGCCTACATATTTCATGGACGTATGATATTTCTGCGCAAAGAAGAAGCAAATACCAACAGTATTCAGAAGTTCAATGCAGCTTTCAGGATTCTGGTTAATATTTACGCCGAGCGCTTCAAGGCAGTCAGCCGTGCCACACTGTGATGATGCTGCGCGGTTTCCGTGCTTGGCCGTTTTTATGCCGCCTGCCGCCGCAACAAGCGCCGATGTGGTGGAAATATTGAAGCTGTGCGCGCCGTCGCCTCCTGTGCCGACAATATCGAACAAATCCATATTGTTTTCAACCTTGAGCGCATGATCCCGCATTGCCGCCGCACATCCGGCAATCTCAACAATTGTTTCCGCTTTTGTGCTTTTGGTAGACAGCGCCGCAAGAAATGCCGCATTTTGTATTGGTGAGGTTTCTCCGCTCATAATTTCGTTCATAACCTGATAAGCCTCGTCGTAACTCAGGTCCTGCTTATCCACAATTTTTATAATAGCTTCTTTAATCATTTTAATTTCCTCCGCTTTTTATTATAAATTGATAAAATTCTGTAAAATTGTTTTCCCGTCCGGCGTCATAATGGATTCGGGATGAAACTGAACGCCGTAAATCGGATATTTTTTGTGCTGAACTGCCATGATTTCTCCATCTTCCACTACAGCAGCTACTTCCAGACAATCCGGGATTGTGTCAGGATCGGCTGCCAGAGAATGATAACGGGCAACCGAAAAATCGGACGGACAATGTTCAAAAAGCGAGCAGTTGTTTTGAACTGTAATAACCGATTGCTTGCCATGCATCAGATGTTTGGCATATGTGATAGATGCCCCATATGCCGCACAAATTGCCTGATGCCCAAGACATACACCGAGCGTTGGAATTTTCTTGCTCAGCGTTTTAGCAACCTCCATAATAATGCCTGCGTTTTCAGGACGTCCGGGGCCGGGTGAGAGAATAATATGATCCGGATGCAGTTCTTCTATTTTGTCGGCTGCCATTTCATCGTTTCGGATTACTTTTATATTCGAATCAATTGTGCCAATCAGCTGATACAGGTTGTATGAAAAACTATCATAATTATCAATCAGCAATATCATAAATCTGCCTCCTCTGCTTTTTTTAATGCGATAATTACCGCCGCCGCCTTGTTCATACACTCCTGAAATTCGTTTTCCGGAACCGAATCTGCAACGATTCCTGCTCCGCTGCGGACAAATACTTTTCCGTTCTTTTTGTATGCAATACGGATCGCAATACAGGTATCCAGATTCCCGGTGAAGTCGATATATCCTATAGCGCCCCCATAAATACCACGCTTATTGTTTTCCAGTTCTCCAATCAGCTGGCAGGCGCGTATTTTCGGGGCTCCGGAAAGTGTTCCGGCAGGAAGCACTGCACTGACAGCATTCAATGCATCACAATCATCTCTTATTTCGCCGCTGATGGTGGAACCAATGTGCATCACATGGGAATAACGCTCCACGCAATGATATTTCTCAACCTCCACCGTTCCGAATTTGCTGATTTTTCCAAGATCGTTTCGCCCGAGATCGACCAGCATATTATGCTCCGCCAGCTCCTTTTCGTCGGCAAGCAATTCTTTCTCCAGCGCTTTGTCCTCAGCTTCATTTTGGCCGCGTGGTCTTGTTCCCGCAAGGGGAAAGGTATGGAGAACACCGTTTTCCAATTTAACCAGTGTTTCGGGAGACGCGCCTGCAACCTCCACATCGGTGCCGGAAAAGTAGAACATATACGGTGAAGGGTTGATTGTGCGTAAAATTCGGTATGTATTCAAAAGACTTCCTTCAAATGGGGCACTCAAGCAATTGGAAAGAACAATCTGAAAAATATCTCCCTCACGTATATAATGTTTTGCTTTTTCTACCATGGTACAGTAGGTAGGCTTATCAAAAAGCGACGTTACTTCTCCTTTCAGTCTTCCGCCCGGTTCATTTAACTTCTCACCGTTTTGCAACAATTCTGCAAGCTGCTTCAGTTCAAACTCAGCTTTTTTATAAGCAGTTTCCGGTTCATTCAGAGATATATTCACAATCAGAATGATTTTTTGGCGGAAATTGTCGAACGCTATGACCTTATCAAAGAGCATCAGATCAATGTCCTTGAAATTTTCTGTGTCTTTGGCGTTCATCCGAACCGAAGGCTCACTGTAGCCCAGATAATCATATGAAAAATAGCCTACAAGTCCACCGGTGAAGGATGGAAGCCCTTCAAGACGGGGACTCTTGTATTCAGACAGAATCTGGCGTATATAAGAAGCCGGGTCCTCCGTTCTGAAAGTCAAATCTCCTATTTTCATTTCTTGATTAATACAGGTGATTTCCAGCTTTGGATCAAAGCCAAGAAATGTGTACCGTCCCCATCTTTCTTTTTTTTCTGCTGATTCGAGCATATAACAATGACTTGAAATATTTTTTAGTATACGCAGCGCTTCAATTGGCGTGCAGATATCCGAAAGAATTTCACAGCTTACCGGCACGATATTATATCGTCCGGATTGCGCGATTTGTCTGACTGTTTCAAGGCTTGGCGAAGTTAACATTTTATTTACCTCCTACAAAATAAAAAATCCTTTGGCTTTTCTGCCAAAGGATTAAACAAAAAAAGTCCTTGACAGAAAAACAACTTCTGTCAAGGACGAATATATACAACTATCCGCGATACCACCTTGATTCACAGCCCATTATAAACTGTGCGCTCAGCAGGATACCAACATATCCCCGGCAACTGACGTATGCCCACACGTTGCAGAATACTTTGCACAAAATAAATTATGCATTTGACTGCACCCTCAGCGGTCCATTTGATGATCTGATTTTCACCCGATTCTCAGCATTGCGGGTTCTCTGTGGAAGCATAATCATCGTTATCTCCGCTTCAACGGTTTTTAGTTCCTTTTAAATTTTTTATATTTTATCATACGGGATTGCAGTTGTCAAGATATTTAAACTATTTTCTCTATAAATTTTTTATATTCTTTAATTCGAACTTTGTTATAAAATCACTATTCCGTGCCCCACACGGTCGGCAATTGCCAGTGCTGAAAATCCCATGCCGATCAGAAAGGATACATGTGGATGGCGGAGATCGTGAATACGAATACGCTTGATGCCTGTTGCCTTTCTGCCTCATTCCATTTCATGCTTGAGATAGTGCTTGCTTACCAAAAAATGTGATCGTTTTCCGTAGCACGGTACAGCATTTTCAGATAATCCTGCATTTCATCACACAATATCTGTGGTATTTTCATCACGCGATTGCTCTTAAGCGTTTTCGGCGTGATAATCACATCACGCCTTATAATCGCTGATAGGATTTTGAAATGGATACTGTACCTGCCTTAAAATCAAAATCCGATGGTGTCAGTACCAACAGTTTACCCTCACGAATACCGCACCAGTAAAGCATTTCAAAGGCATAGTAGGATAACGGCTTATTCATCATCACTTTCCATAGTAAAATTAAGCAGTAAAGAGAAAATCACCACGGCAGAAAAGTTCCTGTAATTGCAGATACAGGAACTCTTTATTTTTCCGCTGCGAAATCTTGCGTTGTAATTTCTTCTGCCTGACGACTTTCTTCCATGATGCTGTTAAGCTGCGTTATGCACTTACTTTTTGAAGTGGAGCAGACCTATGGCGCTCACATTAAAAAGGTTAAAAAAGCTGGAAAGCCTGCGAGCCTACGCTGTTTTCTTTGAAGACGTGGGACTCAATGAACGCCTTAAGAAGTGGCATGAACAAGAGAAGCTCAGATTAAGCGATAAAGAGGAAAACTGGGAGAAAGACTATCTTTCATGGAAAGCATGAATCGGAAATAGTATTTACGGCATTTGCACTCAAATTGTACTCAAAGGCAAAGAAAGCCCCGGAGGACCAGCAGTAATACGGCTTCCGAGGCTTTTTAATTTTATTCCCACTCGCCAAATGAATCTCATTTCTAAACTTTTTAGTTTAGGCGATTTGATTTCATTTGGTTTGGTTTGATACCAGTTATCCCAATCCTATGGGGTGTCTGACTTTCTGCTATCAAAAATCTATCAATCTTGGATATCATAGGTTGCGCTTGCTGGGCTTTTCGATGGGTTTGTAGGTTTTATTCCGAATAGAATTTACTACTTTCTTAAGTGATTGTAACACGCTTCAGTCCATCTCGCAACCACCATATAAAGCGCGTTGTTGAGATCCTTTGCTATAGCCAATATCCCGTACTTTTATCCAGCGTATTTTTTTCCTCAATCAGAGTGATTTTGGTGAATAAGAAGGCAGAACTAATGCATAACTACATACTCAATACAATTTCTCGGTACATCCAGTAAGCGTTTATTCAGCGTAATAATCCCATCACTAAATCAAGGTAGCTCTGGCAAACCAAGTTCCTTCAAAAACTGATTATGCTTTGCCTTTGCTCTCTTTATGGCATCTTCAGTTTCATCAAGGTTCTTTTTCACATCCGTAAGATCAACAATTTCTTCTTCCGCAGCTGCGCTCACATATCTTGATATGTTGAGATTGAAACCGTTCTTTTCAATCTCTTCCATTGATACGCGACGAGAATATTTTTTGTCCTCTTCTTTACGGAACTGATAGGTGTCAACAATCTTGTCGATATGCTCAGGTACCATGTGCCATTGTCTTTGTTTTTAAATGCTGCCATCAATTTGCCTTCCTTTCATTCTGATTTCGGGTTCCATAGAACTTTTCATAGAAGAATTTTCGGTCGATCCGGCCGGTAATGGTAATACAGCCGGTTTTCTTTAGTTCTTCATTCATAGTCCGGATGAGCTTGTAAGCATATGGTTTTGAAACTCCCAGCTCTTTAGCAACCTCATCCACGCGCATGAACATCTGCCCTGTCATCTGAATTTCACCTCTATTTTGCACTAAGCATAAACGCTTAGCATTTTCTTTGATTATATTAAACTTATTTGTTAAAGTCAAGGGCTTGCCAGAAAATAATTAAACTATTTTGTTTAGAGTATCTTGACTACTATTAAACATATATGCTATACTGTCTGCAATGACAAATCTGATTGGAGTTGGCTGCTA
>ENA-UOOI01002264-UOOI01002264.1-fermentation-metagenome-genome-assembly--contig:-NODE-2264-length-17263-cov-9.585251_pt1 | contig 17263 bp, 16 predicted proteins | sample MGYA00245779_ERZ724027 | MGnify/ENA primary metagenome ERZ724027 (study PRJEB28704, sample SAMN03018318) | fermentation metagenome | biome: anthropogenic terrestrial biome; feature: soil; material...
CAGGCCTGTAAGCCGAGTTCTGTCTTGAGCAGCCATCTATCTTGGCCGGGTGTTGCCACCGCGGCTCAGTGCCACCTTCTCGGGACGCGCCGGGCCGGCGCAGAACGTCCCTCTGCGGTGTTGCTCCGAATAGGGTTTGCAGAGCCGCGCGGTCTCCCGCGCGCTGGTGGGCTCTTACCCCGCCTTTCCACCCTTGCCGCAAAAAGCGGCGGTATCTCTCTGTTGCACTTTCCCTGGGGTCGCCCCCGGCGGCCGTTAGCCGTTATTCGCGCCCTGTGGAGCTCGGACTTTCCTCGCACGCGCGCTTTCGCGCCGCGCCCGCGGCTGCCCGGCCTGCTCGCATTGCAGGGGTTATTTTAACCGATTTTCCCGTTCTTGTCAAGCGTTCGGCGAAAACGCGTATTTCGAGATCAGTCTGTTTTTCACATCCCACAGCCTCTGGGAAAGGTCGACATAGTAGCGGTGCGGGTTCTCAAAGCGCTTGACCTCGTCCCACAGCGTGCCCACCTGCTCCCCGCAGAATTTCTGGAGCTCGTCGAGCGGCTTCTCCTCGCAGACCCGCCGCCCGTTTTTGAAAATCTGCACGCGGATGTCCACCGCGCGGAAATTCTTGAGCGTCTTGCGCTTCCAGACGAAATTGGGGTCGAAGATCTCATACGGGCGCGTGTCGTCGATCGTCTCGTCGGAAAGGGTGATCACGTCCGCAAGCGCCTTGCCGCTGTCCCGGTCGTACAGGCGCCACAGGCGCTTGAAGCCCGGGACCGTGATCTTGGAGACGTTTTCGCTGATCTTGATTTTCGGCGTGATGGAGCCGTCCCCGTCCTCCACGGCGCTGAGCTTGTAGACCCCGCCGAACACCGGGTGGCTCGACGAGGTGATCAGGCGCTCGCCGACGCCGAAGCTGTCGACGCGCGCGCCCTGGATCAGCATGTCCCGGATGATGTATTCGTCCAGGGAATTGGAAGCGCAGATCTTGCAGTCCGGGAAGCCGGCGTCGTCGAGCATCTTCCGCGCCCGGCGGGAAAGGTAGGTGATGTCGCCGCTGTCGATGCGGATGCCCGCCGGGCGGAAGCCGCGCGGCAGCACCTCCTCGCGGAAGGCCTGGATCGCGTGCGGGACGCCGGATTTGAGGACGTTGTAGGTATCCACCAGCAGCACGCAGTTCTGCGGGTATTCGCGCGCGTAGGCGCGGAACGCTTCAAGCTCGGAATCGAAAAGCTGCACCCAGCTGTGGGCCATCGTGCCGAGCGCCGGGATGCCGTACTTCACGTCGCAGATCGTGCAGGCCGTGCCGCAGCAGCCGCCGATGTAGGCCGCCCGCGCGCCGTAAATGGCGCCGTCCGCTCCCTGCGCGCGCCGGGAGCCGAACTCCATGACCGGCCGGCCCTGCGCCGCGCGGCAGATGCGGTTCGCCTTGGTCGCGATCAGGCTCTGGTGGTTGATCGTCAGAAGGATCATCGTCTCGACGAACTGCGCCTGGATCACCGGGCCGCGGACGGTGAGGATCGGCTCGCCCGGAAAGATCGGCATTCCCTCCGGGACGCTCCACACGTCGCAGGAAAACCGGAAATCCCGCAGGTAGGCGATGAATTCCTCGTTGAAGATCCTGCAGCCGCGCAGATACGCGATGTCCTCGTCCGTGAACCTGAGATTCCCGAGGTAGTCCACGACCTGCTGCACGCCGGCCATCACCGCGTAGCCGCCGTTGTCCGGAATCTCACGGAAGAACATGTCGAAGTAGACGATCGTGTCCTTCAAATCGTTCGTGAAATAGCCGTTGGCCATGGTGATCTCGTAGAAATCGGTCAGCATGGTCAGATTTGTTCTTGCCTCGCATGGATTTTTCACAACAACCCAACCCCCGTTTCAAATTCAAAATTAACTGTGACTTCCCCTCTACCCGCCAACATATTATAGACTGACACAAAAGCCGGAACCGACGCGCCGGGAAATCCCGCGCGGCCCGCCCGGTCCCCGTGTCAGCCCGGGCGTTTTCCCGCGGGCCGAACGGCGGGCGAAGTCTTTTCAAAAGGCGCGCCGGCCCGGTCTTTGCGGGCAACCGCCCGGATCTTTCAAACGCCCGCCCCGCGGCGGACGGCATTGCCGAAAATTTTTCCTCCCGGCGCGCCCTTCCCCGGTTTGCCGCAAGGCCCGGTCCGGAGGATCGGATGCGTCAAAAAAGAATAATATAAAATTCCCGTGACAAAATAATCGAGGCGACAAACGGTTCCTGTTTGGGAACGAAAACCTTTCAACCATTTTTACGCATCCGGTGAAAAATATCCCATTTTTTATTGCAAGAATTACAAAAAGATATTATACTAAACACTGTCGGTAAGAAAACAGATGGATTCTGTCGCGAAAACAACTGTTTTGCTGAATTCTGCCGGCAAACACAGTATTGTGGAAAAAGAAGTGTATGTGTAAACCAATTAAGCTACGAGGAGATGAATGAATTGAGATTGCGCAAACAAGCACTCGGTACCCGCAACTTGGTGGGCGCGCGTGTCGAAATGGCGCGCAAAAATCAAGGGATGAAGCAGAAGGAGCTTCTCGCCCAGCTTCAGGTCAACGGGGTCGATATGAACGCTTCGGGTTTGTCCAAACTGGAGGGGCAAATCCGTTATGTGACGGATTTCGAACTTTCCGCCCTCGCCAACATCCTCAACGTTTCCGTGGATTGGCTGCTGGGCAGGGAGAAATAGGTCCCGGCAACGGAGTGCTCCGCAAATTTGCGCGGAGCACTCTTTTTTTCTTTTCTTTTTCCCCGGCTCACGTTATAATAAAACTATCTTATTCATCCTATTCATCATACTATCTTTACGCCGAAATGACAAGGGGGATTTTCATTGTTCGACAGGCGCCAGCTGATGCGGCTCAAACCTCTGTTTCTGTTCTGGATCTGCTACACCGCGGGCTTTTTCCTGTTCGCCGTAACCCTGAAATACACGTTTCCGTTCCTCGCGGGTTTTCTTCTCGCCCTGCTCGCCCAGCCGCTGATCAACTGGCTGAAGCGCAGGCTGCGCGTGCCCCCGGCCGCCGCCGCGGCCGCCGCGACGCTTCTGGTCTACGCGGTCCTGTTCGGGATCCTGTTCCTGATCGGCTACTGGCTCATCCTTGAAATCAGCAACCTCATCTCCTACATGTCCGGCCTGTCCGAACAGGACCTGGGCAGGCTGAGCGCCCCGCTGAGCGGCCTGATCGACCGCATCGGCAAATACCTCAACAGCATCGACGCGGGCTTCATCGCGCAGAACCAGGAAAAGATCCTGAATCTGACGCAGACGGGGGTCGGCGTCCTTCTCAAAACGCTGAGCACGGCGCTCGGCTTCCTGACCTCCCTGCCGGCGATTTTCACCATGTTCATCGTCATGATCTTTTCGACGTACTTTTTCTCCAAGGACATGAAAAAGATCAAGTCTTCCGTCCTCGCGCTGTTCACAAGCGGCGGCGCCGACGACCTGCGGGCCTATTCGAAGAGCGGCCGCACCCTCGGCGGCAGATACATCGGCTCCTATCTGTTCATCTATTTTCTGACCTTTCTTGAAACTCTGGTCGTGTTTTTCGTGCTCGGTGTCCCGTACCCGCTGGTCCTGAGCCTCATCACCGGGATCGCCGACATCCTGCCGGTCCTCGGCCCCGGCATCATCTATCTCCCGCTCGCCTTCGGCTACTTTGTGACCGGCAATTTCTTCAACGCCGGCGCGCTCGCGGTCTGCTGGCTGATCGTTTCGGCGATCCGCCAGGTGATCGAACCGAAGATCGTCTCGTCCTCGATCAACATCCACCCGCTCTCGATGCTGGCCGCCATCTATTTCGCCCTGATCGCGCGGAACTTCTGGGTGCTGATCTACTTTTCGCTGATGATGGTCCTCTACCAGATGCTGGTGAAGGCCGGTCAGCTGCCCCCGCTTTCCGGCCGCGGCGCAAAGCGGGACCCGGACGGCGGAACCGGCTGAACGTCTGCGGTTCTTTGGAAAAAGGGCCGTTTTTTTTTATGAAAAACCGGTTGACAATTTCAGTTAGCGGTAGTAAACTAACAGTGGAAGTAAGCGTTAGCTAACCGATGGAAAGGAGAACGCCGTATGCCGCTGACGATGGCAAACCGGGGAGAACCTCTCTCCGTCAAAGAGATTCATGGCAAGGACGAAACCAGGAGGTTTCTGGAAAGTCTGGGATTCGTGACGGGCGCCTGGGTGACGATTGTCACGGAACTGGGCGGGAATGTCATCCTGAACATCAAGGATACGCGCGTCGCCCTGAGCAAAGGCATGGCGAGCCGGATCATGGTCTGAACCGGCAGAGGAAGGAAGGATGAGGCGGAACATGAAAACATTGAAGGAAACCAAACCAGGTGAAACCGTTACGGTGCTGAAGCTGGACGGCACCGGCGCGGTGAAGCGCAGGATCATGGACATGGGGATCACCAAGGGCGCCGAGGTGTTCGTGCGCAAGGTGGCGCCGCTCGGCGACCCGGTCGAGGTCCGCGTGCGCGGTTACGAACTTTCGCTGCGCAAAGACGACGCCGCGTCCATTCTGGTCGGCTGAATTTTCGGCCGGCCGGAAACGGCGGAGCTCTTGTGCAAAAGCAGAATTTTAGATTGCGCGTTGGTTAGCATTTGCTAACCAACGCAGCCTAAATTCAGGAGGACGGAACAGTGGGAATTAAAATAGCACTTGCCGGCAATCCAAACTGCGGCAAAACGACTTTGTTCAACGACCTGACCGGCGCTTCCCAGTATGTGGGGAACTGGCCGGGGGTCACGGTGGAAAAAAAGGAGGGGAAGCTGCGCGGCCACGGCGACGTGACCATCACGGACCTGCCGGGCATCTATTCGCTTTCCCCTTATTCCCTGGAAGAGGTCGTCAGCAGAAACTATCTGGTCAACGAGCGCCCCGACGCCGTCATCGACCTGGTGGACGGCACCAACCTCGAGCGGAACCTGTACCTGACGACCCAGGTGGTGGAACTCGGGCTCCCGGTCGTGATCGCGCTGAACATGATGGACATCGTCAAAAAATCCGGCGACCAGATCGACGTCCAAAAGCTCAGCGAGGCGCTGGGCTGCGAAGTGGTGGAGACCTCCGCCCTGAAAGGGACCGGCTCCATGCAGGCCGCGGAAAGGGCCATCGAACTCGCGAAGAAAAATCGGATCGCGAGGCCGCGGCACAAATTCAATCAGAAGGTGGAGGACGCGCTCGACGCGGTCGCCAAGCTGATCGGGGACCGGGTCGAACCGGAACGCCTGCGCTGGTACTCCATCAAGGTGTTCGAGCGGGACCGGAAGGCTCTGGAACTGCTCCAACTCCCGGAAAGCCTGCGCGCCAAGATCGAAAACATCATCGCCCCGGTGGAACAGGCGCTCGACGACGACTCGGAGAGCATCATCACCAACGGGCGGTACGAATACATCGGCGGCCTGATCAAAAAGTGCCTGAAGAAAAAGCCGCAGAAGCTGAGCGCCTCCGACAAGATCGACCGCGTCGTGACCAACCGCTGGCTGGCCCTGCCGATCTTCGTGGTGATCATGACGTTCGTGTATTACGTCGCCGTGACCACGATCGGCGGCATCGTGACGGACTGGACCAACGACACGCTGTTCGGCGACTGGATCACCAACGGCGTGACGGGCTGGCTGGGATCGCTGGGCACCGCCGACTGGCTGCAGGGCCTGATCGTCGACGGCATCATCGGCGGCGTCGGCACCGTCATCGGCTTCGTCCCGCAGATGCTGATCCTGTTCCTGTTCCTCGCGATCCTCGAGGATTCCGGCTACATGGCGCGGGTCGCGTTCATCATGGACCGGATCTTCCGCCGGTTCGGGCTTTCGGGCAAATCGTTCATCCCGGTGATGATCAGCACCGGCTGCGGCGTTCCGGCGCTGATGGAGACCCGGACGATCGAGGATGAAAAGGACCGCAAGATGACGCTGATGCTCACCACGTTCATGCCCTGCGGCGCGAAGGTCGTCATCATCGGCATGATCACCGCCACCTTCTTCCCGGATTCGTGGATCATCGCGCCGGCGATGTACTTCCTCGGCGTCGCGGTCATCGTCCTGTCGGGCATCGCGCTGAAAAAGACGAAGGCGTTCAGCGGCGATCCCGCCCCGTTCGTGATGGAGCTGCCGCCCTATCACGTTCCTTCGCCGAAGGGCGTGCTGATCCACATGTGGGAGCGCAGCAAGGCGTTCATCATCAAGGCCGGCACCATCATCTTCTCGGTCGTCGTCGTCGTGTGGTTCTTTTCCTCCTTCGGCTGGAACCTGCAGATGGTCGATATTGAGCAGAGCATGCTGGCGGGCATCGGCGGCGCGATCTCCTGGATCTTTGCGCCGCTCGGCTTCGGCGACTGGAAGGGCGCCGTCGCCAGCATCAGCGCCCTGATGGCGAAGGAAAGCGCGATCGGCACCCTCGGGGTCCTGCAGGGCGTGGCCGACGAGGAGAACAAGCAGGCAATCATGCAGGGCATCGCGGCGATGTTCACGCCGATCGCGGGCTTCTCGTTCATGATCTTCAACCTGTTCGACCCGCCCTGCATCGCGGCGATGTCCGCGTACAGCCGGGAAGTCGGCGGCGGAAAATGGGCGGCGGCCGGGATCGGCTATCAGATCGCCCTCGGCTACTGCATGGCGCTCATCACCTATCAGCTCGGCGGATACCTGTTCTTCGGCCTGCCGTTCGGCGCCGGACAGGTCGTCGCCCTTCTGATCCTGCTTCTGATGGTGTTCTTCATCGTGCGGCCGGCTTCCCGGCGGTCCACGCTCGGCCGTGTCAGGGCCGGGGAAGGCGCCTGAAAACAATCGTTGAGTTTTGCCCGCCGGCCCGGTTCCGGCGGGCGGGTCTGGGGGTGTTCCGATGAATTTACCAACCGTTTTGATCGCTCTGGTGATCGCCGCGCTTTTTGTTCTGGCCGTGCGCTTCGTCGCAAAGCACGGGGTCTGTGACGCGTGCGATCTGAAAGGCTCGTGCCGCACCGCGAAAAAGACGGGCGGCGGTTCCTTCTGCGATCCCGGCGCGGGCTGTTCGGCCTGCCGGTATTACGAGTACGAGAGGAAGGCCCCGCCCGCGAAGCGCCATACCGGCGCGTAAAGCGGAAAACAAACCGAAAGGGCGGGAGCCGGGGCTCGAACCTCTCCTGTGCGCCCGATGATTCAAACCGTTTCCAGACGCGGAACCGGATGCCGTCGGGGCATCCGGTTCCGCGCGATTTCAGGCAGAAAGAAGAGATGGATATGGCAGCAACGATCATTATCTGCGCCGCGATCGCCGGGATCGCGGTGTTGTCCGCGCGTCATTTCAGGAAAGTCCTCCGGTCCGGCTGCTGCGGCTCGGACGGCGGCCCGGCCCGGAAAAAGGTCCGGGTGCGGGACCGGGATCCGAGCCACTATCCCTACGAAAAGATCCTCGATATCGGCGGGATGACCTGCGGCAACTGCGCCGCCCATGTGCAGAACGCGCTGAATTCCCTGGACGGCGTCTGTTCCAAGGTAAACCTCGACCGAAAGGTCGCCGTGGTCCGCATGAAGAAGGATCTACCGGATCCGCTTCTGCGCAAGGCCGTCGCGGAGGCCGGGTATACCGTCGGATCCGTCCGAACCATCTCGCTGTAGCGTTCCCGGCCGCCGCGCGCGGCTTTTCCGACATCCCCGGGGCCTGCCGGTCAGTTCCGGCAGGCCCTTTTCCCGCCGTGTTTCGCCTTTCCCGCGCGGGCGCGCCCCGTCACGGCCTTTTCGAGTTCGACCACGACGAGCGGCGCCAGCGAGAGGAGCGCCACGGCCAGCCATTCGCCGCCCGTGAGGACGGCCGTCCTGAACACCGCGGCGACCGGCGGCACCGCGATGACGAAAACCTGAAGAAAAGCGCAGACGACCGCGGCCAGCACCAGTTTGGGATTCGCCGCCAGCCCGCCCCGGAACACGGAGCTTTCGGAGCGCATGTTGAATGTGTGGACGACCTGCGAAAGGCTGAGGACCGCGAACGCCATCGTCCGCCCGACCAGCGGAGAGGCGGGGTCCGCATCGAAGCACGCGCGGCCGACGCTGTACGCCAGCAGCGAGAGCGAGCCGATCAGGCAGCCCTCCACCAGGATGTTGTACGTCATGCCGCCCGAAAAGATGCTCTCCCCGCGGCGCACGGGCCTGCGGTCCATCACGTCCCCGTTGATCGGCTCCACGCCGAGCGCAAGCGCCGGAAGCGAGTCGGTGACCAGGTTGACCCACAGAAGCTGGATCGCGAGCAGCGGGCTCGGCAGGCGCAGCAAAAAGCCGACGAACACCGTCAGCAGCTCCCCGATGTTGCAGCTGATCAGAAAATGGACGGTCTTGCGGATATTCTCGTAGATGCCGCGGCCCTCCCGCACGGCGGCGACGATCGTCGCGAAGTTGTCGTCGGTCAGGATCATGTCGGAGGCCGCCTTCGCGACGTCCGTGCCGGAAACGCCCATCGCGCAGCCGATGTCCGCCGCGCGCAGGGCGGGCGCGTCGTTCACGCCGTCCCCGGTCATCGCGACGACCTCCCCGCGCGCCTGGAACGCCCGCACGATGCGCACCTTGTGCTCCGGCGAAACGCGGGCGAACACGCTGTAGCGGTAGATGTTCCGCCGCAGCTCCGCGTCCGACATGCGGTCGAGCTCCGGACCGGTCGCCACGTTCGACGGCCCCCCGGCGATGCCGAGCTTTTCGGCGATCGCGGCCGCGGTCGCCGCGTGGTCGCCGGTGATCATCACGGGGCGGATCCCCGCTTTTTTGCACAGGCGCACGGCTTCGGCCGCCTCCGGCCGGGGCGGGTCGATCATGCCGACCAGGCCGCAGAACGTCAGACCGCTCTCGATCTCCTCGCGGCGGCGCGGCAGACGGTCGAAGTCCCGCCGCGCGACGCCGAGGACGCGCAGCGCGCGGGAGGCCATCTTCTCGTTTTCCGCGGCGGCGTTCGAGGTGCAGTGCCGCGCGAGGACGTCCGGGGCGCCTTTCGAAACCGCGCGGTACCGCCCGTCCGGCAGGCGGTGGACGGTCGTCATCATCTTCCGCTCGCTCGAAAACGGGATCTCCAGCACGCGCGGGAAACGGCGCTCCAGAACGGCGCTGTCCGCGCCGGCGGCGCGGACCAGCGCGGCCTCGGTCGGGTCGCCGAGGATCTCCCTGCCCCGCCGGGTACAGTTCGTGCACAGGGCCGCGAGCTCCAGCAGTCTGCGGCCCTGCGCGGACTCCATCGGGATCGTCCCGGACGGGCCGCAGAGTTCCACCACAGTCATGCGGTTCTGCGTCAGGGTCCCGGTCTTGTCGGAGCAGATGACGCTCGCGCTGCCGAGCGTTTCGACGGCCGGCAGCCTGCGCACGATCGCGCGCTTCGCCGCCATCCGGCGGATGCCGACGGCCAGCGTGACGGTGACGACCGCGGGCAGCCCCTCCGGGATCGCGGCGACCGCGAGGCTGATCGCGATCAGGAACATCTCGAGCGGCGGGATGCGCTGCACGAGGCCCATGATGAAAATCACGAGGCAGATGACCAGCGCGCCGGTGCCGAGCACCTTTCCGGTCTGCGCCAGCTTTTTCTGGAGCGGGGTCTGCGGCGCGGTCTGGCTGCCGATCAGATGCGCGATCCTGCCGACCTGCGTCTTCATCCCGGTCGCGACGACCAGTCCGCGGCCGTGCCCGGCGGCGACGGAGCTTGCGGAATACAGCAGGTTGCGCCGGTCGCCGAGCGGCGTGCCGGCCGGGAACACCGATTCGGCGTCCTTTCCCCCCGGCAGGCTTTCGCCCGTCAGCGCGCTCTCCTCCGCCTTCAGATTGACCGCCTCGGTCAGCCGCAGATCGGCCGGCACCAGATCGCCGGCGCGCACGGTCACCAAATCCCCCGGCACAAGCTGGGCGGCGGGGATCTCCCGCTCCCTGCCGGAGCGGATGACGCGGGCCTTCGGGCTCGAAAGCCTGCGCAGCGCCTCGATCGCCTTTTCCGCGCGGCTTTCCTGCACGACCCCTGTGACGGCGTTGACGAAGACGATGACCAGGATGATGATCGAATCGATGTAATCGTTGTCCTGCTGCATCCAGGACGTCAAGAACGAAATGCCCGCGGCGGCCAGAAGCACGATCACCATAAAGTCGGAAAGCTGGGCGAAAAACCGCAGAAGCAGGCTTTTTCGCTTCGGCCGGGCCAGTTCGTTCGCTCCGTATCGACGCAGCCGTTCGGACGCCCGCTCCTGCGTCAGGCCGTCCCGCAGGCTGGAACCCAGCTTTTTCGCACAATCTTCCCCGGTCAGGTTCTGCCACTCCAACACGCACCATCTCCCGTTTTTTAATACAAGTATATTCGCAAGGCCGAAAAAATATGGTATAATACAAGGGAATCAATTCTGACCGGAGGAACAAGAATGGATGTCAGAATCTTAAGCTATGTCCAGGACCACTGCCACAACCGGTTCACCGATTTTCTGTTTCCGCTGCTTTCCCGAATCGGCAACGCCGGCGCGGTCTGGCTGACCGTGGCGGTCTGTCTGGGCTATCAGAGGCGAACGAGGGGGCTGGCGTTCGCGCTCTTTTTTTCGCTTGCCCTTTCCCATGTCATCAGCCAGATTTTAAAGCCCGTCATCGGCCGGCCGCGGCCGTTCGTTTCGTTTCCTGGCAAACGCCTGCTGATCCACACCCCGGGCGGCTACTCCTGCCCCTCCGGACACTCGGCCTCGTCGTTCGCGGCGGCCACCGTCCTGTGGATCTTCAACAACCGCCTCGGCGCCGCCGCCCTCCTCCTCGCGGTGCTGATCGCCTTTTCGCGCGTGTTTCTGTTCGTCCATTACCCGTCCGACACGATCGCCGGTTCATTACTCGGCGTATTATGTGCGATTTTTATTTTATATTTATACAAAATGTAGGGGCCGGCCTGTTGAATTTGATCAGTTTTCTCCACAAGATCTCTTTTGTTTTGATTGGATCGGCTGAACATATTGCGGATTTCGAATGTTTACATCGGAATCCGCTTTTTTCGGCTTGATTCTTTCCTTTTTGTGAATTATTATATACTCATACGCAATAAAAGAGTGATCTATATTCACAATTGGGAAGGTGGCGCCGCAATGATTAGATACGTCGGTTGTGCGGACATGGCCGGCATCTGCCTAAAGTACTATGTGTTCGGCAACCGCAGAAAAGGGTACGGCATTAAAATCAGCCGCATGGAGGCAGAGTCTGTCAATCGGTATGTTTCAAGGAACCTGCTGCAGGTCCTTTGTCTCGCGAATCAGCTCTGCCGCTGCCGGGTCTTCCCGACGAATCTGTGCGAAATCCTGGAAGACCTGAATTATGAAGGGGATTCCGATTGACAAAACAGGCCCGCTTCGGTATACTGGTGACAAATGACCTAAGGAAAGGAAAAGGAGTGCAAAGAATGAAAAAATACGTCTGCAACGCGTGCGGCTACATCTACGATCCGGCGGCGGGGGATCCCGATCACGGGGTAAAGCCGGGAACTCCTTTCGAGGATCTTCCCGACGACTGGACCTGCCCGGAGTGCGGCGCCGGTAAAGATATGTTTTCTCCCGAATCTTAACGAAAGAAGCCTGTCATCGATTATGAGCGTGATCAAGTTAAAGGACGGCGTCTATTCGGTCGGCGTGCTCAACCCGGGGATGCGCGTGTTCGACATCATCATGCCGGCCGGGTACGGGACGAGCTACAACGCCTATCTGATCACCGGCGAAAAGAACGTTTTGATCGATACGGTCCTGGAATCCTTCTTCGGCGAATACCTTCGGAACATCCGGAGCGTGACCGATGTTTCCAGGATCGATGCCCTGATCGTGAACCACACGGAGCCCGACCATTCGGGTTCGGTCGCGAAGCTGCTCGAGCTCAATCCGAACATCACCGTTTATTCCACCCTGCCCGCCAAAAAGTGCCTGACCGCCATTCTGAACCGGGACTTCAAGAGCGTCGTCGTGAAAAACGGCGACCGGCTGGACATCGGCGGCGGGAGGAGTCTGGAGTTTCTCGTCGCGCCGCTCCTGCACTGGCCGGACACGATGTTCACCTGGCTTGAGAGCCGGAAGACGCTTTTCACCTGCGACTTTCTCGGCGCCCATTACTGCGAGCCGACCATGCTGGACCGCACGGTGCATTATCCCGACAAATACCGCGCCCAGTTCGAACATTACTTCCGCTGCATCATGGGGCCGTTCAAGCCTTATGTGCTCGCGGGTCTGAAAAAGATCGAAGGGCTCGACGCGGACCTGGTCTGTCCGAGCCACGGGCCGTGCCTGACCGAATCGATCGCGGCCTGCAAGGAGCTGTACCGGAAGTGGAGCACCCCGGAGCCGAAGGCCAAAAAGGTCGTCGGCATCGTGTACGCCTCCGCCTACGGCTACACGGAACGGCTCGCCAAAGCCGCCGCGGAGGAACTTTCGAAGGACGATTCGCTCGACGTGCGCCTGAGGAACATCGTATTCGAACCCTTCGACGGAACGTCGGCCCTCGTCAACGAAGCCGACGCGCTGCTGGTCGGCTCGTGCACCATCAACCGGGACGCCCCGAAAATCGTCTGGGACACGCTCGCGAGCATCGACCCGATCAACACGCGCGGAAAATCCGCGGGGGCGTTCGGGTCGTTCGGCTGGAGCGGCGAGGCGGTCCCGATGATGAAGGACCGTCTGGAGCACCTCAAATTCAAGTTCGTCGGCGACGGGCTGCGGGTCAACTTTGTGCCGACCGGCGACGATCTCGCCGAAATGAAAACCTACGCCGCCCGGGTCGCCGCGGCGGCCAAAGGCTGAGGCCGGAGCAAGCGGACAGGGGCTGCTGCAAAACTTTCGTTTTGCAGCAGCCCCTGTTTTGACGGTCCGGCGGATCCCCCGCCGCGCCGGGGATGGAACGATTGGAAAGGCCCGCCCGCCTCCGCTGGAATTTTTTGACGGAAAGGGACGTTTTCTATTGAACGCGCCTTCGGTTCGGTGTAGACTTTTTTTGAACGGGGGCCGCAGGTCCCCGCGGAAAAGGAGAGGACCGGCATGCGCTTTCTCTGTATGATGACCGGCTATTTGTTCGGCTGCTTCCTGACGGCGGAAATCGTCGTGCGCCGCAAAACGGGCAAAAGCGTTTTCGAGATGGGCACAAAAAATCCGGGGACGGCCAATGTCACCGGCCTTCTGGGATTGAAATGGGGCGCGGTGACGCTGCTCGGAGACATTTTCAAGACGATTTTCGCCTGCGCGCTCTGCCGGTACGTCCTGTTCCCGTCCCTCGGCAGGATGGCGATCCTCTACGCGGGCATCGGCGCGGCGGCCGGGCACGGGTTTCCGTTCTGGAACAAATTCCGCGGCGGCAGAAGCGTCGCCGTCACCTGCACCTATCTGTTCCTGTTCTCCCCGTTCTGGGGGTTGCTCGCAAACATCGCCGGCCTCTGCGTGCGGCTGGCGACCGGATACCCGGCGGCCGGCGCTCTGGCGATTCCGGCGCTCTGCCTGGCGCCGGTCTTCCGGATCGACGGAACCGCGGCGGGCCGCGCGGTCCTCGCGGGGACGGCGCTGCTGTGGTTCCTCCACCGCGACTCGCTGTGGCGGATCGTCCATAAGACCGAAAAAAAGAGCAGTCTGCTCAACGACCTGAAAAAACTTTGATTCCGGCCATGGAGCACGAAGAAGGGCGCCCGGACCAAGCTGTCCGGGCGCCCTTTCGAATCGAACGCCGTATCTGCGTTTGCGCGGAAGCGCGTTTTAAACGTACTTGAGCTCCTCCAGCAGCTTCCATGTGGCGGCGCTGCGGTCGGTAAGCTGATAGGGACCGCTCTGGATGTTGAATCTGCCCCGATAGCCGCCGAGCAGCGCCTTCATGCGGTCGGTTTTCGCCGTGAGGTTCTGCCGGAATTCAAGCTGCACGGTCAGATCCTCCAAAGCCGGACCCGACGCCGCCCCGACGACCTCCCCCGCCAGGGACACGGAAACCTCCTTCGTGACCCGGGCGTTGACCTTCCCGTCGAGGAAATCCTGCTGGAGCGCCTGCTGGAGCCGTTTTGCAACCGCGCCGTCCAGCGGAAGCGACCGGTCGCCGTTCTTTTGGTTCATCGTGATCCGCGCGAGGTCCTCCGGCGCCACATAGAAGATCAGGTCGCGCGTTTCGGCGTATTCGCGCATCCCGGAGAGCTTTCCGTAAAACGGGTCCAGGGTCTTTTCAAGATCCATGTCCGCCGAATACTGCCGGTACGTCCGGCTGAACGTCCTGCCGTCCTTCATGCGGTAGAAGAGCGACAGGCCCCTGCCCCGGATGGTCTTGAGCCGATAGGGGTACCGCGCGCGGAACTCCGCGATCACCGACCGCTGCGCCCCGACCACCGTCCGGATATTGCCCTGTTCCCGGATGGTCGGGGCAAGGACCGCCAGCCGGCGGTAATTCTCGTCGTAGATGATCTGGCTCCCGTTTCCCGTCCAGGAACTGTTCGGGTCGATCGAAACGCTTTCGACCTGGGAGGGATCCGGCACGCGCATGTCGTAGCCGAACAGCCCGGTGCACAGCGCGCCGTAAAAAACGACGAACAGGACCGCGAAAACGCCGTACCACGCGAAACTTTTCTTCAGCCGCTGAAAACCGCGGGAGTAGACCGCCTCGACGATCAGGTGCGTCGCAAGCGACCCGGCAATCACGCCGACGAGGAAGCCGGTTCCGCGCATCGAGCTCAGGATCAGGCCGAAACCGAGCCCGCCGACGGCCGTCAGGATCAGGCGGATCAGGATCTTCGGGATCGGAAACGCGAAGTTGTCCTCCGCGGTTTCGCTCCTGCGCCTCCGGTAGAGCAGGACGGAACCGATCAGCAGCGCGGCCGTCAGCAGGATCCACCAGAGCAGGAACCAGACGGTATGCTGCTGGAACACGGCGGGAAACGCCGCCGCAAACGGCGCGAACGCCGTCAGCACCGCCAGGTGCTCGGCGGGTTCGGCGGCAAAGCCGGGCAGCAGCATCCCCGCCACGGTGTAGACGCAGAGGATCAGCAGCGGATACCCGCCGTTGACACCGAGGATCGAAAGCATGGCGTCCAGCGTCGTTCCGGTGCAGACCGCCATGAACATGCAGAACGTGAACGCCGCGGCGCACATCAGAAGCATCCACAGCATCTGAGCGAGCGGGGAGCGCGCCCCCTGCGTCACCGAGACGCCGTAGGCGGCGCCGACGATGCCCATGGCGGCATAATCGGCCAGCAGCGGCAGCAGCAGCGCGGTCATGCCCGCGCACCAGCGGCCCGTCAGCATCGGCACGCGGCCGACCGGCAGGGCGTGGAACAGGTCGACGCTCCGCTTCTTCTGCATGTACCCGAACAGCCCGACGCACAGCACCAGGCAGAACAGCAGCAGGACCGCCAGCGCGAGCATCGGCGCAATCTTCGTGACGAAATTCGTGTAGGCCGTCTCCACGGCCCGCATCCGGTCCGCCTGGGACATCACTTCCCGCGCCGCGTTTTCGGAAATCCAGCCCGGCAGCGAAACCAGCAGGACCAGCGGGTTCGCGAGAAACAGCAGCAGCGCGATCAGCGCCGTCATTCCGGCGTTTTTCCTCAGCGCCCACGCGTAGGTCCGGCCGAACTGGGCCGGGCCGCTAAGAGAGGATGTTGTTGATGTCATAACCCGCCACCTCCATTTCACTGATAAAGACCTCCTCCAGCGTCAGCGGAAGCGCTTCCGCAAAGACCGGATGGAGAGAATTGAGCTTTTCGAGGACCTGCTCCCGCCCGCCGCGCACCACAAGGTTGACGAGCGAGCCGTGCGTTTCCCGGCTCAGGACCTCAAGACCGGAAAACGCGCTTTCGTCCGGCATCGGCTTGAACGCCGCCTGCACCTTGCAGACGCCGAGCCGCAGCGCGTCGATGTCCTTTTCAAACAGGATCCCGCCGCGGTGGAACAGGCCCACATGGTCGCACAGATCCTCCAGTTCCCGCAGGTTGTGCGAAGCGATGATCACGGTCATGCCGTCCGCGGCGACCCGGTCGGAGACGACGCGCTTCAAGAGCTGGCGCATCACGGGATCCAGCCCGTCGAAGATCTCGTCCATCAGAAGATAGTCCGGGCAGGCCGCGAACGCGCAGACCAGCGCGGCCTGGCGCTGCATCCCCTTCGAAAAATTCGCGATCCGCTCCTCCTTTTTGATCGGGAAGAGCCCGCAGAGCTCGTCGAAGCGTTCCCCGTCCCAGCGCGGATAAATCCCCGAATAAAACTTCGCCATGTCCAGAAGCGTCGCCTGCGGCAGAAAATACGGATAGTCCGGAATCAGGCAGACCCTGGACTTGACCGCCGCGTTTTCGAACGGCGCTTCGCCGTCGATCAAAATCTGCCCGCCGTCCGGAAAATAGACGCCCGCCGCCGTGCGCAGGAACGTGGATTTCCCCGCGCCGTTCGAGCCGACCAGCCCGAAAACCGAACCGCCGCCGATCGTGAACGACACCCGGTCCAGCGCCGTCTTTTCGCCGAACTTTTTTGTCAGAGCCTTGACCTCAATCATGGTTTTCTTCCCTCCCGCCATAAACCTCGGACACCAGAGAGAGGATCTCCGGGCGCCCGACGCCGCAGACCTTCGCTTCCGTCAGCGCGTCCCGCGCCTTTTCCGCCGCCATCTTTTTCCGCTGGCGGACGGCCGAATCGTCCCCCGCGGCGAAGGACCCCTTGCCCGGGACGGAGTAGATGATGCCGTCCCGTTCCAGCATGCGGTACGCCTTCTGCACCGTGTTCGGGTTCACCCCGAGCTCCTGCGCCAGCGAGCGCACGCTCGGCAGGGCCTCCCCCGGATCGACGACGCCCAAAGCGGCCATGCGCGTGATGGAACGGTAAAGCTGTTCGTAGATCGGCAGTCTGCTTTTGTAATCCAGCTCAAACACCCGCTTCACCTCCGACTGTATTTTGTGTTCTATCTCTGTTAATACAGTTGGAGTATAGCACGAGCTCCCGTTTTTGTCAAGCGGGAAAAGAAACGATCGGGAACCGGACGCTGCCGGTCCGAAAGCGCGCCGGATCCCCGCGCGAAAAATCCGGGATCCGGGTCTGAACTTTGATTCTTCATGTGCAAAATAGTTGCAATAATATTTACTTTTCAGCAGAATCGATCCTGGATTTTCGCAATTCCAATAACACCGCCCATAATCTCCCCGCATAATATAAAAGCGGAAACAAACAGATTCGCGAAAGGAGAAAAAACATGAACGATTATGGAAGATCGCCGAACAATAGCCGGATGGCGGACCATATAAATCCGAACAGCAACGCAAACGCGGCGGTATCTCCGGCCAGGTATCAAAA
>ENA-UOOI01002266-UOOI01002266.1-fermentation-metagenome-genome-assembly--contig:-NODE-2266-length-17256-cov-9.721237_pt1 | contig 17256 bp, 18 predicted proteins | sample MGYA00245779_ERZ724027 | MGnify/ENA primary metagenome ERZ724027 (study PRJEB28704, sample SAMN03018318) | fermentation metagenome | biome: anthropogenic terrestrial biome; feature: soil; material...
TTTCTCGTTAGCGTTTTTCCGCTTTCTGGTATACTTTCAGATTAGCATTTATAGACATAGGGAAGATATTAAGGAAACTTTGCAAACAAAAGGGAGTAGAAATTATCGAAGCTCAGGCATGTCCGGACCATATTCACATGTTGGTAAGTATACCACCGAACATTACAGCAATTCCACTTAAGATAGCGAGTAGCCGGATTCACGAAACCAGCCGATGATATCACTTACAGAAATCGCTTGAAAGACATGAGGAAGTGCGTCAAGCAAGGTATCAACGGTACGAGCTTTTATCTTTCTGAGAATGGCTTTTATCTTTGCCCACATCATTTCGATCGGATTGAAATCCGGGCTATAGGGCGGCAGATAAAGCACCTGAGCACCAATTTTCTCAATTGCTTTTTTTACGCCACTAACCTTGTGACAGCGCAGGTTATCCATGATAACCAGATCTCCGGCATGCAGCGTTGGGGCAAGGTCATGTTGTATGTAATCGAGAAAAAGGTCTCCATTCATGGAGCCCGAGAAGAATTTAGCGACCGTTTTACCATCAGCCCGCACGGAAGACAAAATTGTTGTGGTTTTTGGCGTGTTTAGCGGTGTGCTGTCCCTTACGCGTTCTTTCCATTTGGCTCGGCCATACCGGCGTGTCAAATTCGTGTTGACACCGCTCTCATCAAGGAATACCAACGATGCCGCATCCATTGAGCTTTGCATTGTATGCCAGATTGCGCGTCTGACTTTTACATCCGCACGGTCTCGTTCACTGGCATGTACCATCTTTTTTTATATCGTAACCCCAACTTGTTACGCAGAATATTGCTGATTTCGGACTTTTGTATGGACAGATGCATGGTTTCCTTGATTTCCGCAAGCGTAATGTCTGGATTCCCCCTTACCAGAAGATCCATCTCTTCCAGCTTTTTTGCCGTCACCTCTGACCGCTTCCCACAATTTTTATAGCAGGGCTTGATGGTTCCAGTCTTACGCTTTTTCTGGAACAGACGGTAAATTGCTGATTCGCTGACACGGACAGCCCGGCTGATTGCTTTTACTGTCATGCCGTCTTCGCGATCTGCCTCAATAATTTTCCGAACATTCATTGGTATCATTTCCATCATCCACTACCGTTTTTTTCTATTATATCACACTCGCGATTATATGTGGAATTGCTGTAGTGTAGCGCAATTTATGGGCTATCTCAAAGGAAAGAGTAGTCTAATGATATTTGACCGACATGCCAACTTGAAATACAAATATGGGAGCAGACATTTTTGGTGCAGGGGGTATTATGTTGATACAGTCGGCCGCAATAAGAAGGCAATTGCAGAATATATCAAGAATCAATTGCAAGAAGATATTGCCGCAGATCAAATAAGTTTTAAAGAATACATGGACCCGTTTACGGGTAGCAAGGAATCGAAGGCATAAAAGAAGGCCGCTTTAGCGGCGGCCAGTAAAAGTAATGCGGTTGGTAACCTATTTCAATGCGTCTTAAGACGCGCGCCAGTACCATGCCCTTTCAGGGCTTGTGCATACCACGCGTTCAACGCGTGGTTTTGATTGACCCGGCGAAAGTTCCGGGATTTCAATCCACGCTCCCCGTGTGGGGAGCGACCTTATCCAGCAGGACGGCTTGATCGAATACTATAATTTCAATCCACGCTCCCCGTGTGGGGAGCGACATGGCAATCGGCATAATAATAGCCGCCCCGGTTGATTTCAATCCACGCTCCCCGTGTGGGGAGCGACGGATGCTTTTTGATATAACCAAAAGTGCAACCAAAATTTCAATCCACGCTCCCCGTGTGGGGAGCGACCGTGGTGTCCGCCGTGGTTTTGCCCTTGACAATCGTGATTTCAATCCACGCTCCCCGTGTGGGGAGCGACGGCTCATCCGGACGGGTTTATAGACTTCATTGGGATTTCAATCCACGCTCCCCGTGTGGGGAGCGACCGTATCTTTGCCACAAGGGCAAATCAATCACTTGTATTTCAATCCACGCTCCCCGTGTGGGGAGCGACGTTCGTTTTCCGGAGATTCTGTAATTGCCACCAGATTTCAATCCACGCTCCCCGTGTGGGGAGCGACGCGTCTGGAGTAAAGCGTGGAGCGCCATGCTGCCGATTTCAATCCACGCTCCCCGTGTGGGGAGCGACGGAATATAGACGTCGAGCTTGTTCTGGACTTCAAATTTCAATCCACGCTCCCCGTGTGGGGAGCGACCGCGGCAAAGCCAGTGCGTCGGACGGTGCAACTCCGATTTCAATCCACGCTCCCCGTGTGGGGAGCGACTTCAAGTTTTTCCTGCATCACCTGCCCGGTCATATTTCAATCCACGCTCCCCGTGTGGGGAGCGACTTTGCCCGTTGACATACTTGTAAGTATAAGACGATTTCAATCCACGCTCCCCGTGTGGGGAGCGACAAGTATATACAGATGATGAGATTGAATTTATTCGATTTCAATCCACGCTCCCCGTGTGGGGAGCGACAGTTTGGTTACGACGATTCCGCCGGGAAATTTGCGATTTCAATCCACGCTCCCCGTGTGGGGAGCGACAGTTTGGTTACGACGATTCCGCCGGGAAATTTGCGATTTCAATCCACGCTCCCCGTGTGGGGAGCGACTATATCGACATGGCATTGGAGCTGGCGGACGCGCTGATTTCAATCCACGCTCCCCGTGTGGGGAGCGACCGGCCGGGCGTAAAGCGGCAGGAGGATAAAAATGATTTCAATCCACGCTCCCCGTGTGGGGAGCGACGGGGATGAATCTGTATTTACGGTTTTACTTTCCATTTCAATCCACGCTCCCCGTGTGGGGAGCGACGCATTCCAGTGCTTGACTGGTATGAATATGCCGATTTCAATCCACGCTCCCCGTGTGGGGAGCGACATGGAGACTGTGTTGTCGCTTGCTCGCGCTCTCGGATTTCAATCCACGCTCCCCGTGTGGGGAGCGACCGCTTGCCGCGACCTTTTTGTCCGGATCACCTAATTTCAATCCACGCTCCCCGTGTGGGGAGCGACATGTTGATTCCGCGTCTGAAATTTATGCGGCGTTATTTCAATCCACGCTCCCCGTGTGGGGAGCGACGCAAAATTTTATTTATGGTACCGAAATCTAGTTATTTCAATCCACGCTCCCCGTGTGGGGAGCGACCGATCATGCTGGTCGACGGCAAGGTTGTGGACAAATTTCAATCCACGCTCCCCGTGTGGGGAGCGACAAACCGGAGTGGTCAGGCCGGGAGCCAATTATTTATTTCAATCCACGCTCCCCGTGTGGGGAGCGACGGCAATCTGCCCGTTTTCCACTTCCGGTTGCTTGTATTTCAATCCACGCTCCCCGTGTGGGGAGCGACGGGACAGACGGCTCACATCGGGATGTGCGGTGCGATTTCAATCCACGCTCCCCGTGTGGGGAGCGACCGGGGAGCGGTTCTGAATACGCTGCTTAATCGCTATTTCAATCCACGCTCCCCGTGTGGGGAGCGACCTGCACTGATCGTCATCGGCAAGGTCGTATCCGATTTCAATCCACGCTCCCCGTGTGGGGAGCGACCTGGCGCCGCCGCTATTTTGAGCCGGGCGAAGTTATTTCAATCCACGCTCCCCGTGTGGGGAGCGACCTTTACACCGCCGTGAAAGATCCGGCATCCGAAAAATTTCAATCCACGCTCCCCGTGTGGGGAGCGACGACTCCGGCGGCGGGCCGAAAGGATGAACGATATGCTATTTCAATCCACGCTCCCCGTGTGGGGAGCGACCGGGCAGAATCTGGAACTCCCTCGTCAATGTGGTCCATTTCAATCCACGCTCCCCGTGTGGGGAGCGACCCTTTCGCATTCTGAGCAAGGTTTCTTCCGCTCCTGATTTCAATCCACGCTCCCCGTGTGGGGAGCGACCGATTTTGACAGGTGGTGATTTTATGGCATCCGGTGATTTCAATCCACGCTCCCCGTGTGGGGAGCGACGGTTTGAGCTGGCAGGAGCGGCGCGCGACGCTGGTATTTCAATCCACGCTCCCCGTGTGGGGAGCGACGTAAAAAACGAAATTATTCCGTTCCAGCAATTAATTTCAATCCACGCTCCCCGTGTGGGGAGCGACATGCCGACAAATTTCATAAAAGTCTTTTTCGTCATATTTCAATCCACGCTCCCCGTGTGGGGAGCGACCGGCATAGTTCGTGTTAAGTACATAGTCATCCGGACATTTCAATCCACGCTCCCCGTGTGGGGAGCGACGGAGTAATTTCCGAATGCAGGAGCACCGGAAAGATTTCAATCCACGCTCCCCGTGTGGGGAGCGACCTGTACATTCAGGCCCCAAAGATCTAGAATTTCCGATTTCAATCCACGCTCCCCGTGTGGGGAGCGACGCAAGGGCGTTGACCGCCTGCGCGGAATCATTCGCGATTTCAATCCACGCTCCCCGTGTGGGGAGCGACCCGTGATGGTGCCCGTCTCCGTCTTCGGCTCCACGATTTCAATCCACGCTCCCCGTGTGGGGAGCGACGGACGGCGTTTGAATCTCTTTACGACATCCGTATGATTTCAATCCACGCTCCCCGTGTGGGGAGCGACGTGGCTGGAGCGCTTTTCGATGTTTTCGATTACGATTTCAATCCACGCTCCCCGTGTGGGGAGCGACGCGGCCTTGTTCGAGAAGTGTTTAGGCTTGTCAGGATTTCAATCCACGCTCCCCGTGTGGGGAGCGACTGATTACATGCTTAGTATATCCAAAACACTTTTGATTTCAATCCACGCTCCCCGTGTGGGGAGCGACCCCTGCACTGATTATTCTAGGCAAGATAATTCATGATTTCAATCCACGCTCCCCGTGTGGGGAGCGACTCGACGCAATCCAAGCTGGGATCGTAACAGTAAAATTTCAATCCACGCTCCCCGTGTGGGGAGCGACTCAACACCGTGGCGGCGCGGGTCGCATCGGAACCATTTCAATCCACGCTCCCCGTGTGGGGAGCGACAGCGAAAATGTACAAATCCCGATGATAAAGGTCTGCATATTTTCACATAAGTCTAAAATATCCCTCCATATTAATCGGTCCTTGTTACCAAATTTTGCATTTATGAATAATGATTTGTCTTTTAACGGTGCGAAAGGTACCATTAAGCCATGATTGTTACAGGTTCGCACTAGCATACACTACAAGATCAGAGTACCTTCCGGGTCATAGCCTGCCTTTGTGCCAAAATGTTCAATCTTTGTTTTGTAGTTTTTGCCGAGGTAGTAAAAGCGCAGGCTGTCTTTTTTCATGTCAATAATTTTACAGAGCGATGCCTGCAAGGTTTTGCACTGTGCGGAGTCAAGCAGACATTCAAAAACGGAACACTGCACCCTTTGCCCATGCTTCACGCATTCCCTGGCCACACGCCGGAGACGCTTTCTGCCGGCGGCATCTTCGGTATTAACGTCATAAGTAATCAGTACCAGCATGGCGGCTTTCCCTCATTTCCACAAAAACGGCGGATAATCGTCAAGATCACCGCGCAGATATCGTGCAAGCAGGAGAGACTGGACATACGGCACAAGGCCCCATTGGATTTTTTCCTGGAGGTATGGATGCTTTATTTCTTCGCGCTTGTGCGTCTGCCATGCGGTTAGATATGTTTTCCGTCCGGCGTCGTTCAGAAGAACCGCGCCGTTTTCCGACTCGTCAAATTCCTTTGGCGTTATCACGCGCGTGTTGATCATGGTTACGACAAGCCTGTCCACCAATACGCTTCTCAGCTCTTCCATGAGGTCAAGCGCAAGCGACTCCCGACCCGGACGGTCACGGTGCATGAAGCCGACGTAAGAGTCAAGGCCGACGCTTTCCAGAGCGGCGGCGCAGTCGCTTTCGAGCAGTCTGTAACCAAAGGACAGCATTGCGTTAACGCGGTCAAGCGGCGGCCTTCTCGAACGGACGGTAAAGGAAAACACATCTTTCTGGTTGAGAATCATCTGGTCAAATGCACCGAAATATTCGGTTGCCGCCTGCCCTTCCAGCCCGCGCAGAGTATCGAGGTCTGTTGTTTGCAGTACTTTTTTGGACGTCTCCGCAAGGAACTGCGAAGCGTTTTTCAAAACTTCCGTATCGACTCTCACCGCGTGGTCTCTGGCGGTGCGTTCAAGGCACCAGCGGCTGTTGTACAGCTTACCGAAGATCAAGCACCTTGCAGCGAGGCAGCTTTCCGCCGTGTTGTCGGAAATCCTGTATTGAATTTTACGAAGAAGCACATTCCCCCGTGATCTTCCTCCGACGCGTGCAAGAAAGCGACCGGTCGGAGTGAAAAACGTCAGTCCTATGCCGCGCTTTGCGCACTCACCTGCCAATGCCGGGCTTGCTCCTTTGTAAGAAAAGCAGAAAATATTTTCAAGCCCCAGAAGAGGCAGTCGCTTTTGACTGCCGTCTTCCGCGTTTACGACGACATTTTCATTCTGCAGGGAAAGGTAGCTGTTTTCGCTCAGTACGAAAAGGGTATTTAGTAAGCGTCTCATGGTTCCTCCTGAGCGTGTGCTTTCATGTATGCGGAAGCGGATCCCGCCCTGTCGAGTTCCGGAAGGCACACATCCCTCAGAGAGCAGGCGTTGCAGGACTTTGTGCGCTTCACTCTGGGTGTGTAACCTCGCTGGTAAAGTTCGTTCATCTCTTTCAGGGAAGATACAACCCTTTCGCGCAGGCCCGCTGTAAAGACGACTTCGGTTCTGCGGTGCGGCTCCCCGTAAAACAGATCTCCCGCCTCGATCCTGCAGCACAGCATTTCTTCCAGGCACATGGCCTGACCGCAGAGCTGCAGTTCGTCGGCGCCGTTTTCTTTGGGTCGGCCGCGCTTGTATTCGACCGGCCGCGGCAGCCACCGGCCCTTTCTTCCGTGCAGCGTGATGCCGGAGTCGTCGCGCTGAAACTCGACGGCGTCACAGACGCCTACCGCACAGAGCTTATCGGATTTTACCCGCATACCGCGTACAATGAGCGTATCTCCGCGCAGCTCGGTCTGCTTTTCGTCGTGCACTCGCTCGTGCATCAAGGCACCCTCGACCGTGCGCAGATTTTCCGCCCACTGCTGCTCGATATGGATCAGTGCCCACTGTCTGCGGCAGAAACAAAAATGCTGCAGTTCCGAAAGCTGCCGGTAGTCTTCCTCCGGCACGGTCAGTCCCTCTGCTCGCAGGTCACACCGTCCGGCAGACCGGCTTTGTCGATTGTAATGGTGTAATCCCCGTAGCTGCGCGGCGCTGTTTTGCCTTCCTTAAGATACGTTTTCTCTACCTTGACCAGGTCGAAAAGCTTATGTGCCGGTGCGTTGCCAAGCTCCGAGTCGTGTTTGAAAATGATCAGTTTGCGCACGGCCATTTGCCCTCGCGCGGCGGAACGGTCGTACTCGAACATATTGACGACGGCATCCCACAGAAGATTCAGGTCTTCCTCGGAAAAGCCGGTGGATTTGCGCGCAAGGTTGGCGGAAACATAGCCCTCGCAGCGGTAGAGGCCGTACGGAACGATGTATTTTGTCCCCATCTCATTGCTTTTTTTCTCCGCGTCGTCTTCAGTCGAAATCGCCACGCGGGTGATGGACACTTCCTGCGAAATCACGGGATCGACGGAGCGTGCAAAGCTGAGCTGCACCGGGCCGCGCACCTGCCCGCAGTTGAGCGCGCCCTTGACCATGGTCGTCATGACCGCGCCGAACGTGCGGATGTCGTAAAACTGGGCGCACATATAGTCGCGGATTACCTTGTCAATGTCGTTTTTCTTTTTTGCTTCCTTCAATAATTTCTTCAGGTCCTTGCTTTCGGCAGCGTTGGGAATGCCGATCTGTTCAAACGCTTCGTCGTCGCTTCTGTTAAGCGGCACGCCTTTTTTGATGTAGATCCGGTACCCCGGTGCGTCCTCTTTTACGGTTTCAACGTAATTGCGTATCTTGCGTTTTAAGCATACATCCGTTACGAGACCCAGGCCGGTTTCCGGGTCGACACGCGGCATATTGCCCGCGTCGGGGTCGCCGTTGGGGTTGCCGTTTTCCACGTCGAAAAACACCACAAATTCATAGCGGTTTTTAATCGGTTCGCTCATCTTGATTCGTCCTCCTCATTTTTGCTGTCGCATTTTTTGTTGGAAGTGAAAAGCGCCCGCTTTTCGTGGTAATAGCCAAGGTAGAAAGAGCCCTGCTCCTGAAGCGTGAAGCGTGTCGGAAGCGTTTCACGCAAACGGCTCCCAAGGTCGGTGATTTTTTTATCGTAATAGACCTTTGCGCCTTCGGAAAGTTTACGCTGATGGTGCTGTGATAAGCTCAGAAGCAGCGGAAAAATAGCTGCCGGCGTTGCGCTTGCGCTGGTGAAGTATTTATTTCGGATGGTTGCCTTTATGCCGGGATTCGCTGTTTTCTGCACCATTTCCAGCAGCGCGAAAAGCCTGCCGAGAACATACGGCGTATAATCGCTCTTTTCGTTCAGTTCCACTTTAAATACCTCCTCAGGTACCGTGATTTCTCTGTTTTTCAGACCATAGGCTTTCAGAATGGCGGCCTTCTGCCAGTTGATGTCATGCTCGGCGCGTATGCGCAGCATGATGTTTTCAAAAAGTGACGCCGGGTAGTCCGTGCCGGATAAAATGGACAGGAGCACGGCGCCGGCCATAGGCGGGGGAGGCGTTTTGTTCTTTGAATTCTGGTTCGCCGTTTCGTTCAGCAGATTCCACAGCGGAAGCGACGTTTTTGTTTCAAAGCTCGGCCGCGTGATCTCAAGGCGTTCGTTGTGCTCGTGAAGATTTTTCAGCATCCTGCCGAATCCATTCTGCAAAAAGAAGCGCACGGAAAGCCTGGAAGCGTTCGGCGCCAGACCGAGAACGTAAAACTGGTTGTCCGCTCTCAGTTCGGTATCCCGAAAGTGGGTGTTGCCGCCGCCGGCCAGCGCCTTGACGACGCCTTTTAAAGTTTCCGTGCCGATCCGGTCGGACGGGCCGAACGCCGCCCCGGAAAAGACGTCCTGGTAAGCCGGCTCCGCGTCCTCCGCCCAGTACAGGACCGTTGTGCCCGCGATGCGCTGGACGTAGTTCCGGTCGGCGGTCATGGTATTCAGCGCCGTCGTGTACTTGAACGCCGCCAGCTCGCTCACCGGCCCGTTGAGCCCCTGCCCTGTGTCGTCCGACATTTCATGGCCGTAAGATTCGAACGCCGGCGCATTGTAGGAAACCAGGGAAGCGCCCGAAGGCTGGGCGCCGGCTACGCCTTTGATGCTTAGATGAAGTCTGGCGACCGGCGCTTTTTCCCCCGTGACGAGACAGCGCATCATCACGGCGCCGTCGGACTTTTGCGCGCGGTGTTGTTCCCACGCCGCTTTCACTTCGCTGTCGTCCTGAACGTTCTCGCCGTCTTGGGTTTTGAAAATGAGGTTTGCTCCGGCCTTGATCTCGTCCAGAAAATTAGTAAGTGCTTCATTCTCTTCCACTGTGCCGGGCTGCCATGTGTCGAAGAAATGGAGCACGGCTTCGGCCGCTTCGTTCTTCACTCCGTCAAGAATTTCATGGTGCAGCTTTCTCGACGCTTCAAAGCATTTCCTGGTCCGCTCCGGCTTTCCCTTGTTATCCATGCCGAGCAGATAAGCGCCGCTGTCGCACAGAAAATTTGCCGCGACTCCGGAAGTCTTTTTTACCTGCTCCGGTACGCGCATCGGCTGGGGAACTTCTTTTTTGCCGTCTTTCGACGGTATTTTCATCGGCATCACGCCCAGCAAAGAGCCGTCCCGCGCAAGTTCAAGCGCAAACGAGACTTTCGCCATGCTCCATCCCACCGGAGAGATCACGCCTTTGGCCGCCAAAGCGTCGTAGTGCCGGACCAGCGACTGTAAAATCATTTCAGCACCTTCTCTCCGGCTACCTGCACGACGCCGTTTTCAAGCCGGGCGTGGAAGAACATCGGCTGGATGTCCCTCGGATTGCCGTAATCCATGTCGTACAGCTCGAGCCCCAGGTCTTTGGAGTAAGAGACGGCCGGTATTTCTCCGCCCGGCCATGCCCGGAAGTGTGCCGGGAACTCACGGCAGCCGAAGTACGGCTGGGAGTAGGTTTTACCGCTTTCCAGCCTCCGCCGGAAGATGTCCTTGAATTTGCCCTCGCTGTCGCCGGGGGCGGCCTTGGCAGTCATTTCAAAATGCGCTTCAAGCACATAGTGAACATCGCGCAGCAGCGTGGACGCGCGCTGCTGGATGTCGTCGCCCGTGAGGATCATCGGCGCCGGGCCGCCTTCCATCATGCCCTTGACTTTGGCCGCCTGCACTTTGCTTTTTACCTCATTGCGGCGGATGTTCGTAAATTTTATTGGATTTTCGGTTTTGTTTTCGTCCGTCAGCTTTTCGCCGAATTTCCTCAGAACGTAGATCCTGTCGATCACGACGCGCAGGCCCGGGTGCCAGTAAATCGATTCGATCAGTCCCCGTGCGGCCGACGGCGTTATGACTTCATAGCTCAGCCGTTCCGTTTTCAATTCCGGCCGGGTAAAAAGGGCATAGTCGCCCCACACTTCAACCTGTAAGCCGTAACTCAAAAAAGCATCGCTCCCTTCCTTATTGTTATTTCATATACAGCATTATACTACATATTTTCGACTTTGCAATAGAGGCTTTAATAAGAGAAACAATATTTAATTATTTCTTCCGGATTTTTTATGTAAACAGCCCGTAGCCGCCGTCGTTTTTAAAGCTGAGGCCGGTGTTTTTGTTATACAGTTCCGGCACCGTCAGCGCCGCCAGTTTTTCACCGATGATATGCAGCGACGGGGAAAGCTCCTTAAAATGATCTTCGTAAACGCTGACGCAGTACTGTCCCATTTCCCGGAAAATCTTGCGGTTTGGCTTAAACCCCGGTTGGTCGAACAGAGCGGCGATCTTCCGGCTTCTGTCGTCGCGCGGCACGAGCACTGTCCAGGTGTTGTTTTCTATGATGCAGAAATTCCGGGCGGCGGTTTGAAACGGAAAGCTCAGACTCCGTCCGCCGTCTTCAAAACTTTTGATGATGTCCTTCCAGTCCACTGCGCTGCCGGTGTCGTTGTACAGCCGTTTGAAATATTCCGTTACGGCTTCCGGCGAGTCCACGTCTTTTCTGCCGCGCGTTACGCTGTACGCTTCCTCTGCGGGGCGCCTCATGGAACCCGGAAGCTTATATTTGCTTTCGGGCTTAAAAAGAAAAACGATGCTGTCCTTCACGGAGCGCCTGTTCTCGCGGTTGCAGCGGCCGCCCGCCTGTATCTCGCTGTCCAGCCCGGCGTAAGCGCGGTAAACCGTGGGGAAGTCGACGTCGACACCGGCTTCGATCAAACTCGTTGAAATGACCCGGCACGGCCGGCCGTTTTTCAGGCGTTCCCGCACTTCTTTTAAGACGGCGCGCCTGTGCTCCGGCGTCATGAGTGTGGAAAGGTGAAAGCTGCCTTCGGGTTTTAAAAGGCCGAATACGTTCTTCGCCTGCTTCCTGGTCGAAACGATGCACAGCACCTGACGGCATTCGTTCAGCCTCTGTGCCAGTTCCTCGTCGGTCAGGGTTCCGAGCTGCTCATAATGCACGCGGCGGAAAGCGCGGTAAAGCGCCTGGGTGTCGGGACAGATTTCCTTTGCTTCCAGCGCGGGTGCGTATTCCTGGAAGAATTTTCCGAGAGCGGGCTGGGTCGCCGTACACAGCACGCAGGTTGTGCCGTAATTTACCGTGAGCTCCGCGATGGCGTCGACGCACGGTTTCAGGTACGGCAGCGGAAGAGTCTGCGCCTCGTCGAAAATCACGACGCTGTCCGCTATATTATGCAGCTTGCGGCAGGCGGAAGTTCGATTGGAAAACAGGGATTCGAAAAATTGCACGGCGGTCGTAACGATGACCGGCGTATCCCAGTTCTCCGCCGCAAGGCGCTGAAGCGTCATCTCTTCGCCCTCGTCGTCGTACTTCGCGCCGGAGTAGTGCGCCAGCACGTTTTCTTCCCCGAGGATCCCGCTGAAAACGTCCGCCGTCTGCTCGATGATCGAGCAGTATGGGATTACATAAATCACGCGTTTCATGCCGTGCTTTTCCGCATGGTGCAGCGCAAAGGCGAGGGAAGAGACCGTTTTGCCGCCGCCCGTAGGTACGGTAAGCGTAAACAGCCCTTTCCCGGATTTTTCGCCCGTGTCGATACATGTCTTTAAGATTTCGCTGCGCCTGCCGTTGAGGCCTTCTTTTGCGTCCAGCCAGTGCTTCGCGTTTAAAAAGTCGTCAAGCTTCCGGGAAAGCGTTTCCGTGCCGCATCTTCCGCCGCGCCTGACTTTGCCGGCCTGCATGAACGCTTCCGTGTCGAGAAAGTCCGCGTCGACAAGGCAGGAAAAAAGCATCCTGGTAAAAAACGAAACGGTAAAGCCGCGCTGACCGAGCATCTGAAGCTTCGGCAACTGAGGCTTTCGAAGCGGTACCTCATTCTTATATATTTTGTACTCGTCGTTTATTTTTTTGTTGATGCGTCCGTGCAGCGTTCCGGCAGTTTCGCTGTCGGCCTGTCCGCCGCCGTCCATCAGCCCGGCGTGGTGTCCGGCGATGCAGTAGGCGGCCGGTGCCCCGCACAATGAGAGAATTTCCTTCGCGCCCGCCGTCGAGTGGTCGACTTTCCCGCCGTTCTCCCAGATGCGGTGCTGAAAACCCGATGTGTATTTCCCAATATCGTGAGCCAGCCCGCACTGGTACGCCATGTCGCCGGCGCCGAACGGTTCGGCAAATCGTTTTGCCAGTCCGGCAACGTTCTTTAGGTGTTCCGCTACCGTCTGGACTGTTCCGTCTTCCCGGATATGAGCCGCAAAAGGCCGCTTTTTCTCCATTTTGCATCACCTTTCAAGCAAATATTCCCATCGATTTAGAATTATACTACTTTTTTCGATACACGTACTATTTATTTTTCTTTATCCCTGGAATCCCCAAGGGATAGGGCTCCCGTTCGAATGTCGGGAGCTTCAAAAGCTTTAGCGGGGAATCCGTCAAAAGGCGGACATTCGGTTCGGAAACGATGACATGGACAGCTTTCGTGCATAGGAAAAATCCCCCGGCAAAGCCGAGGGATGACAATTTCTATCAGCAAAAGGAAAGATTCGTGAAATCGCAAACGCCATGCCGATTTTTCGGATGTTCATCACTTCATTTCAGAGACTCATACTTTTTCCGAAGATAATTGGCTACGCCTTTGATTCCCTGCGTTTTCTGCCCTTTTTTCAGGCTGACCTCAAAAACAGGAGCCTGGGAAACGGCGCGCAGCCCCTTGAAAAAATTCGCGCGGTCGAAGCCGACCGCTTCCATGAGGTCGCACTTGGTCAGGGCGACCGCGTCGGCGTAAGAGAACATCGGCACGTATTTAAATGGTTTGTCGTCGCCTTCCGGTACGCTTGCGGCCAGAAGGCGCACATTTTCACCGAGATCGAATTCAGCGGGGCAGATGAGGTTTCCCACGTTTTCAATAAAGACGATGCCGTTTTTCATGTCAATTTGCTCTGCGCCGTCGCGGATGACGCGGGAATCCAGATGGCATTCGCCGCAGGTGTTGATCTGAGCGGAATGCAGCCCCTGCTTCTCAAGATTTTCCGCGTCGATGGAAGACGCGATATCGCCTTCAATCGCACCGACGGGAATCTCTCCGAGTTCCCTCGCCACGGCGGAAATGAGCGTCGTTTTTCCGGAGCCCGGCGAGCCCATCAGGTTTACGGCCAGCACGTGCCGGGAAGAGAAGTATGCGCGGTTTTCCTCTGCCAGCTTATCGTTTGCTTCCAGAAGCTCTTTCATGAGAATAACTTCCATTTGGATCCGCCTTTCCTTATTCCTCGTTTATTGTCCGTCAAAAGATCGAATATAAAATTCCCTGCCCGTCCCTTTGACCAGGACGGAATCCCCGCCGCAGTCCGGGCACTGAAAGCTCTTTTTATGAGGAAACTCTTTCCCGCATTTTTGACATTTCAGCATGGCGGGACGATGCTCAAACGCCAGTTTCGCATGGGCGCAGGGGCTGTCCTTGGCCGCTATTTCAAAATACATTTGCACCGATTCGTCGACGATGGAAGAAAGTTCACCGATGACAAGATGAATCTGAGTAACCTTTTGGAATCCGCGCTTCCGGGCTTCTTCCTTGATGACGCGGATAAGATCAAGAACAACCGGCAATTCGTGCATTTCGACGCCCCTCATCTGTCATGAATGTCAATGCCCCTTTTTGATACCGGAAAAGAAATCAATGCGGTCCGTATCCGGCATCATAGACTGATTATAGCGCAATCCGTTATTTTAGTCCAATACCGTAAGATTCATCGACAAGATTGACGGATTTCAGCAGATCGGCGTTTCCGAGCAGATCGGCGATGGGGGAGTCGGAAGCGATTCTGTGGTCTTCTGCGAACAGGATCCCCCGGTCGGATATTTTTGAAACGAGTTCAAGATTATGCGTCGAAGAAATCAGTGTTTTCCCGGCGGCGCTCAGGGAATTCAAAAGGCGGATCAGCCAGGCCTGGGTCCTCGGGTCAAGCCCGTTGGTGGGCTCGTCCAAAATCAAAACGTCGGGATTCATGACCAGTACGGAAGCAAGCGCAACTTTCTTTTTTTCACCTCCGCTCAGTTTGAACGGCGTTTGATTTAAGAGATTTTCGATACCGAGCAAGGCGGAAATATCCCGGATTCTGCTCTCGGCGGTATCCGAAGGAAGTTTCTGCTGTAACAATCCGAATGCAATCTCATCTTTTACGGTGCTGCAAAAAAGCTGCACTTCGGAATTTTGGAAGATGAACCCGACGCGCCGATGATAATCGCTCGAAAAGCGGTCGTCGTTCCAGTCGTGCCCGGAAATCTTCCGCTGGAAGGCATGGAAGGTTCCCTCCCGGGGAGACAGGATGCCCGCCAGTATTTTCAGCAGGGTTGACTTGCCGCACCCGTTCGCGCCCAGGATACAGACGCGTTCCTTCTGCCGTATGGTGAAATCAATATCCCTTAGAACGGGCCGGCTCCCGGGATAGGAAAAAGAAACGTGGTCAAGCTCGAAGACCGGAGATCCGTGATTTTTCGTCACTTCAAATGTTCCCCCGCAATTAACAGAAATAAAATCACAGCGTTCATGGTCAGAAAGATAAAATCCTTTTGCCCGATACGGGAAGCGGAAAGGCCGACCGCGTTGCCGGTGTAGCCGCGGCAGCACATGGCTTCATAAACTTCCTCGCTGACGAAATGCCCTTCCACAAATAAATATGCGGCGCTGTGGGCCATAAAATGCCGGTTGTCCGACAGCTTTAGCTTCCCGGTGGTCCGCAGGTATCTCGCTTCCATCATCCCCTGTGCGATCTCGGCGAGAAGAAAGAGATAGCGGTAAGCCATGTTCAGAATGGAGACAACGAGAGGCGGCAGATGCATGGACGCCAGCCCCGCAGTGATCTTTGACCATTTGGTCGTCAGAAAAAGCAAAAAAGCGAAAGACAGGGAGATTCCGGTCCGGAGCATCAGCCGGAACGCTGTCCCCAGACCGCCGGCGCTGAAATAGAGACCTTCTTTGAGGCCGAGCCCCCCGGGCGGCAGGAGATAAAAAAGCGGACGGCCCCGAATCAGCAGGCTGCTCGTTCCCGGCAGCGAAACGATAAAAACGGCGAGCGGAACGACCAGCCAGATCCGTCTAAAAAAATCTTTGACCGCAAGGCCCGACAATCCGGCGTACACGATCGGAACCGCGGCAAGAACGGTCAAAACGGCCAGCTTGCCCGCCATGCCGCCAAAAACCAGAAAAGCCAGAAATATGCACAGCTTGACCCGGGGGTCGATAATCTGGAGAAAGCTGTCCTTTGCGGCGTATTTTTCGCAGTATAGCTCATTTTCGAGCACGCCCGCTATGTTTTTCAACGTCCTGCGCAGGAAGTGCGTTTTGGCGCGGGAGCGGTTTTCGATGCCGTTGCTGCTTTCCCCGCTGCTTTGAAGAAGCCAGTCCGGAATCTTTCCGATGCTTTTGCCGTCATGCATCTTATTTCCGCCCGGTGCCCTTCCTTCCCTTTGTGACCAGCCGGGACATCAGAAAAATCAGCGCGGAGATCAGAAGGATCCCCGCGAAAGCGGAAAGCAGGTACCCCGCGACGGACCCAAACGTTCCGTCCCCGAGCGCGGGAAGGGAATAATCCGGCATCAGGGCGTTCCATTGATCGGACAGAGATGCCAGTCCCTGCGGGACGTAGCCGAGGGCGTCTTTAATTTCATCCGTTCCCCATTCGCCCCATGCCGTCCCAGACGCAATCAGGCCTAAGGGGGTCAAGACGATCATCGCGATGATCGGGATTAAAATATTGCGGTATCTTTGGAAGAAGGAAACGGGTCCGGCGCTTTCCGGCGCTGCATTGCCGGAAAAGATCTGAGGAGTCACCCGAGCGATATAGGTGACTGCCGCGGCGGCAAGGATGCCTTCGATCGGTCCGGCCACCATGCCATGAGCGAACAGCATGGAAGGAATGGAAACGGAGAGGGGATAGGGGCAGTACAGCGGATGACCGGCCGCATCTTGAAACAGAAGCGGCTGAATCCCGAACTCGACGGATGCGCAGAATGCCGCTATGTTGAGGCCAAAGTAGCTTCCAAAAAAGGAAGCGGCAATATTCCGGGAACTGCCGATCTTGGATTTCCCGGCAATCAGTTTATAAAGATAATAACCCGTAAACGGCATGACGACCGCCATGTTCAGGCAGTTGATGCCGTAAGAGAGAATGCCGCCGTCGCCGAAAATAAGCGCCTGAATGAGCAGGGCCGTGGAAACGCTGACGGTCGCCGCCCACGGCCCCAGCAGAATCGCAATCAAAACCGCTCCGACGGCGTGTGCGGAGCTGCCGCCCGCGACAGGAACATTGAACATCATGACCAAAAAAGAAAATGCGGAGCAAAGCGCCAGGGTGGGAATATTTTTTCTTTCAAGCTTTGCCTTTACCTTCTTGAAGGCTACCGCCCAGGCAGGGACCATAACAGCGAACCCGGGAATCGTAGTCTGCGGACCCAGGTAACCGTCCGGAATATGCATAATTAACACCCTCCGACAAAAAATGAAACCCATACAAGGCTCGAGAGCCCTTCATGGGTTTCATTGAATACACATTATTCGATCAGTTCCGCAGGACCTTCATGACCCTATTGATATTAATTTAACACGATTCGTTTCATCTGTCAATGACCCCTCGAATTTTTCGCTTCTTCCTGTGTAGGTTTACAATAGATGCGTTACAGGAGGTAAACAAAGATAGCGAATAGAAAA
>ENA-UOOI01002267-UOOI01002267.1-fermentation-metagenome-genome-assembly--contig:-NODE-2267-length-17250-cov-95.492992_pt1 | contig 17250 bp, 13 predicted proteins | sample MGYA00245779_ERZ724027 | MGnify/ENA primary metagenome ERZ724027 (study PRJEB28704, sample SAMN03018318) | fermentation metagenome | biome: anthropogenic terrestrial biome; feature: soil...
GCATTGAGTACCTTGACAATGAAATGGTGATTAAGGCAAAGCAGCTTAATCCATTGCAAGCTTAGCTGATTTGATTGCTTTTGCCGTGTGCCCGGTGGGCACACGTTCTGTCACGGTAGTTCTACAAATACAATTAGGAGGGTCATAAAATGGCAGTTATTGAAGAGTTAATACGCAGGGAAAGTGATGGGACAATAAGCTTTGGTGATTACAGCCTGGATGCGAAGCATAAGCTGGCTGATTTTGAACATGAAGGGGACTTATATAAGGTTAAGACCTTCAGCGAGATTACAAAGCTTGAGAAAAATGGAATGTTTGTCTATGAATCCGTACCGGGGACTTCTGTATTTCATTTTGATGCAAAAGATCAAATCATCCGCTTTCAGGTAGCAGGGAAAGACACCGCGCAGATTACATTGGAATTAGAAGCAGAAAAGGAATATGAAATATTTAAAGATGATATATCGCTGGGCAAAATGAAGACAAATCTAGGTGGCAAGCTGATCTTCAGCGTGGAGCTAAACGGGGAGGAACAAGCTTCGATAAAGGTGGTTAAATTCTAACATGGCGAAGAATAAGACCGTATTCTTCTGCAAGGAATGTGGCTATGAATCTGCAAAATGGATGGGGCAATGTCCCGGCTGCAGACAATGGGACACCTTTGTAGAGGAACCGGTTGTAAAAAAGAGCAGTACATCTGCCAAGGCGGGAATTCGTGTAAGGGAGCCCCAGCATATCGCAAGCATTCAGGCAGAGGAAGAACAACGTTTTCCCTGCGGAATCGAGGAATTGGACCGTGTGCTGGGAGGCGGCATTGTACCGGCCAGCCTGGTGCTTGTCGGAGGAGATCCCGGTATCGGAAAATCCACCTTACTCCTGCAGATGTGCCGTGAGATTGTAAATAAAGGTAGGAAGGTTCTCTATATTTCGGGAGAAGAGTCCTTACATCAAATTAAGATGAGAGCAGAGCGGCTCGGCGTTTTTAACGGCGAGCTTCTGCTTCTTTGTGAAACAAATCTGGAGCTGATTGAGGACACGATTCAAAAATGTAAGCCGGATATTGTGGTGATTGATTCCATCCAGACCATGTTTACGGAGGAGATTACTTCCTCTCCGGGCAGCGTCAGCCAGGTGCGGGAGGCGACCGGTACCTTAATGCGGATAGCGAAGGGAACCGGCATTACGATATTTATTATCGGACATGTTACCAAGGAAGGCGTTGTTGCCGGTCCCAGGGTATTAGAGCATATGGTAGATACCGTGCTGTATTTTGAAGGTGAGAACCATGCTTCTTACCGGGTACTTCGTGCGGTAAAGAACCGTTTCGGATCCACCAATGAGATCGGCGTCTTTGAGATGCGCGGGAACGGTCTGGCAGAAGTAAAGAATCCATCCGAATTTATGCTGAAGGGAAGACCGGAGGGAGAGGCCGGCTCTGTTGTTGCGGCTTCCATAGAGGGAACAAGACCCATTCTGGTCGAAGTGCAGGCATTGATCTGCCGGACGAATTTTAATATGCCAAGAAGGACTGCCGCAGGCACGGACTATAACCGTGTAAATCTATTAATGGCAGTTCTGGAGAAGCGTCTGGGCGTTCAGATGTCAGATTGCGACGCCTATGTTAACGTTGCCGGCGGAATGCGGATTACGGAGCCTGCTCTGGATCTTGCGGTTGTTACGGCGATTCTTTCCAGTTTTAAGAATATTCCTCTGGATGATAAAACAATTCTCTTCGGAGAGGTTGGCCTGACCGGAGAAATCCGGGCGGTAAATATGGCGGAGCAAAGAGTTATAGAGGCTTCAAAAATGGGGTTTGAGGTCTGTATTCTTCCGCAGGCAAATAAGGAGCATATCAAAGCGCAAGGGATAAAGCTGGTCGGTGTCCGTAACATTCAGGAAGTCATGGGAATGCTGCGAAGGTAAGAGATAAATAGGAGCGTCCTAAGTCATCTTAAGATTTTGCCATGAATAGGAGCTTCTATTCATGTTCATAGTTTTGCTGTGACTTAGGACATGCATATTATAATAATAAGGAATACATAAGTTGTTACTATTCACACCCGATATGTATACCATGTTATGATTTCGACAAATGCAAATACTCCTTATCGCATATCGTTTGTCGAAATCATATCTTGAACGAAAAGAGCGTTCATGATCTTTTGCTCCACTCGGAAATTGCAAGCAAGCTTGCATTTCCTCATTACGCTTTTATTATATTATAGACTTTGTTAGGGGTGTGAACAGTAACCATAGGTTTTATAATACATAATGATAAAAAAATGAGGGGGATATACTTGGGGGAAAGAGCAGATGAGCATTTGAAACAACTTGCGCACGCGCAGGAAGGTATTTTTGATATTTCGGGAATTTTGGAAAAATGGGAAGCTTCCCGAAAGAAGCTGGAGAAGACATCGTTTGATTCCATTAACATCTCGGATAAGGCGATGAATCTATCGAAAGAGGGAAAGAAACTTGCCACAGAGCTGTTAAGTAAGTACAGCCAGCTGGCAGAGAAACCGGATACGGATGGCATCAAGGATCTGGAGGGTCTGTTGGAGGAAACGGTAATGGCTTTCCAGCGTCTCAGGGAGGTAGCGCTGCTTTCCAGTGATACGGCGCATAGCCTGGAGCAGGAAGCCGCCATGCAGCGGGAAATTGCGGAGAACGTGGCGGCTTCCATTGACCTGATCGGAAGAAGTATCAATCAGGCGGTGGCTTGTGCGGAACTCTGTGAGATCAAAGAAGTACCTTTTTCAATTTAATACATAGAATCAGGTTATGCCCAATAATCAAACACAAAAAGAACCGCATCGATATCGGAACATATGTTTGTTTGAAGTAAAAACAAACTGTACACGCCATAAATTTGAAAAATTATCTTGACAATTAATACAATTCATAGTACTATAAATAAGCGACATAAAGTTGCACAATAAGATAGGGGATTGGTCAAATGGTATGACAAGGGTCTCCAAAACCTTTAGTGGGAGTTCGATTCTCTCATCCCCTGTGCAGAAAAAAAGATACATTAATGAAAATCAATGTATCTTTTTTTGTAACCGGATTTTTGCCTTTCACATCAAAATCCATTCAAAGCCCATAATTTAAAACCTATAATTCAAAATCCATAATTCATAACACGATTGGGATTACCGCATTTCTAACTGCAAACGATAAAAAGAGGGTCTGCCATCTTCCTGTATTACACGGTTTGAAAGACAGGATGTTTGTTTTGCCTTTCAATTTTTGGTGTGAAGGAAGGTTACAGACCCTCTTGCATTTGTATCAATAAATTAGCCTTTGAATCTCAAATCAAAGTTGGAGCTAAAATCCAAAATAGCGGATCGCGTTATTATAGCAGATATCCTGAACAATTTCACCTAGGGTATCATAATCCTGCGGATACTCTCCGTTTTCTACCCAGCCGCCCAGCAGATCGCATAGAATTCTGCGGAAATACTCATGTCTGGGGTAGGAGAGGAAGCTTCTGGAGTCGGTGAGCATTCCGACAAAGCCGGCGAGATATCCTAGATTGGCAAGGGAGGTCATCTGTGCCCGCATGCCCTGATTGTGATCGTTAAACCACCAGGCAGCTCCGTGCTGAATCTTATTCACTGCGGTAGAATCCTGGAAGCAGCCGATAATCGAATCGATTACTGCATTATCGGCAGGATTCAAGCTGTATATAATGGTCTTCGGAAGCTCGTCCGTTTTATTTAAAGCATCTAAGAAATCGGCCATTTCGGAGGAAGGAGCATAAGTATTGATGCAGTCATAGCCGGTGTCCGGACCGAGTTTCGTAAAGGCAGACGTATTATTATTCCGTTTACAGCCATAATGAAGCTGCATAACCCATCCAAGTCTGTGGTACTCCTTACCGGCAAAAAGCATGAATGCCGTCTTAAACTGAAGAATTTCCAGCGGGCTGAGTGGCTTATTCTCTAATCTCTTATGGAAAATTGCAGCGATTGTTTCCTCCGATGCCGGTGCATACATAATATAATCCAGACCGTGATCGGAAAGACGGCAGTTTCTGGAGTGGAAGAAATCCATACGGTTTTTCAGAGCCTCTTTTAACGCTGTAAAGCTGTCGATCTTAATACCACTGGCTTTACTCAGGGCAGCAAGGTATTCCGGATATTCCGGTTTTTCTAAATTCATTGCCTTATCCGGACGGAAAGCAGGATAAACCTTAACATCAAAGGTTGGATCCTCTGCGATCTGCTTATGCCATTGCAGCGTATCGATCGGATCATCGGTGGTACAAATGTGAGTAACCTTGGATTTTTTGATAATATTGCGAACGCTCATGGAAGAATCGGCTAACTTATTATTGCAAAGCTCCCAAACTTCTTTTGCCGTATTCTTATTCAGTACACCATGGTAATCAAAGTAGCGCTGTAATTCCAGATGGCTCCAATGATAGAGCGGATTGCCAATGGCTTTTGACAAGGTTTCTGCCCATTTCTCAAATTTCTCCCAGTCCGTAGCATCTCCGGTGATATAGTATTCATCTACGCCACGGGAACGCATCAGCTTCCATTTATAATGGTCGCCGCCGAGCCATACCTGAGCGATATTATCGTACTTGTGGTCGAGGGCGATTTCCTTCGGATTGATATGGCAGTGGTAATCGATGATCGGCATTTTACTGGCATAATTTTCATAGAGTGTGATTGCAGTTTCGTTGGATAGTAGAAAATTCTGATCTAAAAATGATTTCATATAGTTCCCTCTTTTTCTTTTCAATTTATGATTTGAGGATCAAAAGCCTTTCTAACAAATCGATGAAGCTAATTTAAATCGGCTTTTGACACTTAATCATTTTTTAATGTTAAAAACGGGTTGTGCCGCGTTTGACGATTTCAGCGGAAAAGATGGTCTTTAGCGGAACCTCCTGGCCGTTAAAGAATTCCATTAAGGTGTTGATACAATTGCTGCAAACCGCTTCTAGTTTATTATCGATCGAGGTTAATTCCGGATCACTACATTCGGCAATAAAGGAATTGTTGTATCCGATAATGGATAATTGCTCCGGTACGGCGATCTGATTCGCTTTGGCGTATTTTAAGGCGCCGATGGCAAGATTATCATCCGCAGTCATGATCGCATCAAATTCCAAGCCGCTGTTTCTCAGCGCCGTAAGGTGGTCCCTCACTTCGGTAATATTTCCGTCAAAGAATTGAATATAGCCGGAAGAATCGCTCTCTGCCTTTGCATCCATTCCCATGGCAGCCAGGTAACCGGCTAATTTCTTGTTACCACTATAGGATTTGGAATTATAGAGATAGAGAATCTTACTGCATCCGCTATTCTGTAAAGCCTTGACTGCTTCATAAACGGCGCGGTAGTCATCGCAGAGGGCACTGAAAATATTTTCTCCGTCAAGCGCACCGTTCACGATGATGATCGGGACCTTTTTTGCCGCGTCTCTAATATACTGGTTCTTTTCACTGGTTGCCTCAACAAAGTTGGAACCTACCAGGATAATAGCATCGGTACGTTTGGACAGTAATAAATTCAGATACTTTTCCCGGACATCGACTTCATATCCGGTACAGCATAGCAATGCATCATAGTTATGCTGGCGAAGATCCCGTTCCAGATAATTGATGGCAGTGGCAAGATAGGGATCGGAAGAAGAAGCGCACATAATACCAACCGTGTTCATGGAGTTTAGCCCCAGCCCCCGTGCAAATGCATTCGGAGTATATCCGCATTCTTCAATCACTTTCAGTACTTTTTCTTTTGTCTTTTCTCTGACATTGGAATTTCCGTTAATTACCCTGGATACCGTGGCAATAGAAACTCCGGCTTTTTTGGAAATGTCATAGATGTTCATATAGACGATACCTCATTTATTCATTATTTATACCGATGGATGTTCTTTGTAAGGCTTCATGACGAACCTTTCTATAGTTTAAAATACAATGTTGAAAAAAACAAGTATTTTCGATTAATCCTCGTGTAAATGCTTACATTATGAATTATACAATGATATGCTGAAAATAGCAAGCATAAGAATATATTATGCAAATAAAACAAAAAACAGGATATTAAGATTGGTTTAGTGATGATATTAACAAATGATATAAATTATGTATTGACGTAATCATAAAAAACGAGTAAAATATAGATGTAAGCATTTACATTTGACGTGGAAATTGTGGGGAATAACAAATGGATTTATTAAATAATACAAAAGTGGAGAAAATTCGACGCCCGGTTCGGGTGCTGCAATTTGGAGAGGGAAATTTTCTTCGGGGATTTGCGGATTACATGATCGATATAGCGAACGAAAAAGGATACTTTCATGGAGATGTTGTAATTGTAAAGCCCACGGAATCCTATGGAAACGTGGAAAATTTCAAACAGCAGGACTGCAGATATACCGTTACCCTGCGGGGGATCATTAACGGTAAGGAGAAGCAGGAAACCCGTGTCATTACCAGTATCGCAGATATCGTAGATCCTTACCGGGAATATAACAAATATTCCGAACTTGCAGCTATGGATACGCTCCGCTTTCTTATATCGAATACAACAGAAGCAGGAATTGTCTATGATGAGACGGACCGGTTAGATATGGAGCCCCCGAGAAGCTATCCCGGGAAATTAACCAAATTCTTATATGAAAGATTCCGGCATTTCGAAGGGGATATTCAAAAAGGATTGATCATCCTGCCGCTGGAGCTGATCGAGGAGAATGGTATACAGTTAAAAAATATTGTTAGAAAGCTTGGAACACTATGGGGACTAGAGAATGCGTTCCTGCAATGGCTGGAGGAAGCATGCATCTTCTGTAATACCCTGGTGGACCGTATCATTACCGGCTTCCCGCAGGAGGAGGCGGAGGCAATATGGCGCAGGCTTGGATACCAGGATAACCTGCTGGTTGCAGGGGAACCCTTCGGACTTTGGGTGATTGAAAGTGAAAAATCGATAGAAGAGGAATTTCCTTTACATAGAGCGGGGCAGCCGGTCGTTTTTACCGGAGACCAGACACCCTATCGGCTTCGAAAGGTGCGGATATTAAATGGAGCACATAGCTCCTTTGCACCGGCCTCCTATCTGGCAGGAAATGATTTTGTGCTGGAATCCATGCAGGATGAGGATATCAGAGAATTTGTTGATGCAGCGGTTCAGAAAGAGATTATCCCTGCCCTGAACCTTCCGGAGAAGGAGACGCTCGCTTTTGCCAAATCCGTGATGGACCGTTTTGAAAACCCTTACAATAAGCATTCGTTGCTGGCAATTGCACTAAACTCCATTGTAAAGTGGAAGGTAAGGATACTGCCGAGTATAGTAGAGTTTCTTGAGAAGAATGGTTTTCTTCCCGTTCACCTTACATTTTCCCTGGCGGCTTTGATCCAGTTCTATTCCGGCGGGGAATTAAGAGAGGGTGTCTTACTTGCGCGCCGGGGGGAAGAGGAATATCCGGTTCATGATGACAAAGAAGTATTGGAGTTCTTCCTCCGGCATGCAAAAGAGGAGCCGGAGCAATTGGTTCCCCGTTTTCTGGCAAGGGAAGATTTCTGGGAGAGGGATTTAAACGATATTCCGGGCTTTCCTGAAAAGGTAACCGGGTATTTAAGGGATATTCGTACCGGGGGTATGCGTAATGCAATCCGGAAAGCAAACGAGGATTCTGTAAGACATTCCAAGAGGTAGGAGGCGGCAGGCATGCAGAAGGCAATTCGAATACAATCCATGGATAATGTGGCAGTCGCACTGCAGCAGCTCTTTGCGGATGAGACGATACCGGTTGGGCAGGAAAGAATTTTATTACGGGAGGAGATTCCTGCCGGGCATAAGTTTGCTTTAAGGGATCTGAGCCCCGGTACGGAAGTGATCAAGTACGGCTATCCCATCGGTAAAACGACGCGGGCGGTGAAGCGGGGGGAATGGGTCCATACCCATAATCTGAAAACCGGTTTAGGTGAAACACTGGAATATAAGTATGATCCTGCTCCGACTGTTATGGAAAAAAGGAAAGGGAAAAGCGGGGACCGCTTTTTCATGGGATACCGCAGGGAGGATAACACGGTGGGAATTCGGAATGAAATCTGGATTCTTCCCACGGTGGGCTGTGTGAATGATATTGCAAGAGCATTGGAAAAAGAGGCAGGAAACTATCTTACCGACGGGATAGATGCTATTGCTGCATTTTCCCATCCGTATGGCTGCTCCCAGCTGGGTAATGACCAGCTCAACACGCAGAGAATATTAACCGGCTTGATTCATCATCCAAATGCAGCAGGCATCTTGGTTCTTGGTCTGGGTTGTGAAAATAATAACATAGAAGAAATGAAAAAGCAGATAGGAGCTTACCGGGAGGACCGGGTAAAATTTTTGGTATGTCAGGAATGGGACGATGAGCTGGAAAAAGGCATGGAGCTTCTTCGGGAACTTATTTCTTATGCTTCCGGCTTTCAGCGGGAAAGAATCCCTGCTTCCGAGCTGATTGTTGGATTAAAATGCGGAGGCTCCGATGGGCTGTCGGGAATAACAGCCAATCCGGCGGTGGGCGGTTTCTCCGACCTTTTAACAGAAGAGGGCGGAACCACAATACTAACCGAGGTTCCGGAGATGTTCGGCGCGGAGACCATCTTAATGAACCGCTGTGCGAGCAAAGAGGTCTTTGATAGGACCGTCGCCTTAATCAATGATTTTAAACAATATTTTATAGAAAACAATCAACCGATCTATGAAAATCCTTCACCTGGGAATAAAAAGGGCGGGATCACTACCTTAGAGGATAAATCACTGGGGTGTACGCAAAAATCCGGTACTGCTCCGGTGGAAGGAGTCCTTGCTTATGGGGAAATGGTGAAAGAAAAAGGACTTCATCTGCTGAATGCTCCCGGGAATGATCTGGTGGCCTCCACGGCACTTGCGGCCTCCGGTGCACATATTATCTTGTTTACAACCGGCCGGGGGACCCCTTTTGGTGCTCCTGTGCCGACGATCAAGATATCTAGTAATACCGGACTATATGAAAGAAAGCAGGACTGGATTGATTTTGATGCCGGTAGATTACTTACCGGAATTCCCTTAGAGCAAATGTCAGAAGAACTGTATCAGCTGGTTCTTCGGGTGGCTTCCGGGGAGAAGGTGAAAAGTGAGAAAAATGGTTACCGAGACCTTGCCATCTTTAAGCAGGGGGTAACGCTGTAAAAGGGTAACAAAAAAATGACGAATTAGAATGACATCGTGCTTATGTTCTATGATTTTTATAACATGGCGTGGGTGCGGCAATACGGAGCAGCCTGTCATGGCAAGTGAAGCTTTCACTTGTATATAAAAATAAATATTATTTAAATAGGAAAAGGAGAGAGTATGATGAAAAGGATCACGGCATTGTTGTTCGCATTGATCATGGTGTTATCTTTGGCTGCATGTGGCAAAGGAAAACCGGATGCTGAGACAGGGGCAGAGAAAAATCAGGAGACATCGAACGAAGATAATACGAAAAAAGAAAACGATACAAAAGAGCCTGTAAAGGCAGAGGAACCCTCCGACAAAAAAGAACCAGTAACCATTAAGTTTTCCTGGTGGGGCGGAGACACCAGGCATGATGCAACGCTGAATGCGATTAAGAAGTTCGAGGAAACCTATGATTGGATTACGGTAGAGCCGCAATACGGCGCATGGAGCGGATGGGAAGAGAGCATGGCGACCGCTTTTGCTACCGGCACTGCTCCGGATGTCAACCAGATCAACTGGAACTGGATTACCTCTTTCAGTTCGGATGGTAAAGCGTTCAAGGATCTGAAGCAGTACTCCGATACGATTCAGCTGGATAACTTTGGCCAGTCATTTTTGGATCAATGTACTTTAGCAGGTAAATTACAAGCCATTCCGGTTTCCCTGACCGGCAGAATATTCTATTGGAACAAGACGACCTTTGATAAGGCCGGAATTTCCACACCGACTACATTGGAAGAGCTGTATGCGGCAGGAGAGACCTTTAAGACAAAGCTTGGTGACGATTACTATCCGATTGCTCTCGGTGAGTATGACCGAATGATTCTTATGGTTTATTACTTAGAGTCTGTGTATGGCAAGGCATGGGTAGAAGACAATCAGATGCAGTATACCAAGGAAGAGATCCAGAAGGGATTAGAATTCATCCAGTCCCTGGAAGACAGACATGTAACACCGTCCATCCAGACAATTCTGGGCGATGGTGCGGAATCTCTCGATAAGAACCCGAAGTGGATGGAAGGAAAATACGCAGGTATCTTCGAGTGGGATTCCTCTGCATCGAAATTCATGAGCGCTTTAAATGAAGGACAGGAATTTATTGTCGGAGAGTATCTGCCGGATATGGGCAAATACCAGGGCGGCTATGCGAAGGTTTCTTTAGCCTTTGCCATCTCTGAAACGACGGAGCATCCGGAGGAAGCGGCTATGTTAATCAATTTCCTGGTAAATGAGGATGCCGGCGTTGAGATCATGGCTTCCGAAAGAGGTATTCCGTTAAGTAAGAACGGCTTAAAGGTATGTCTGGATAAGGGACTCCTGGATCCCACCGTTGCGGAAGCAAACGGCAAGGTATTATCCTGGGTACAGTTTCCGCTGGATCCTAAATTCGAGTCGGCTGAGCTTAAAAGCTCGGATGGTATCTATTATGATGCGATGGCAGGTTTAAGTTATGGTGATTATACCATCGAAGAGGCAGCGGATGTATTGATCGACGGAATCAATGGGGTATTAGCAAAGTAAACTAATTTTATTATCCTTTATGACGGCTCAGAAGAACTTCCTTTTGAGCCGCCATGGAGGAAAGCAAATTCAAACACAGGAGATCATGACAATCGTTCACAGAACAGTCTAGGAGAAATATTATGAAGATGGAAAGTGTTCCTTTGTTTATTAAAGGTTATCTGGATCAGTATCATAACTTTAAGAGTTACTGGAACTATGAAGACGGATGCGTTCTAATCGGATGTATCCAATTGTACAAGGCTACAAAGAATCCCTATTTTAAAGATTTCGTCCTTCGTTATATGAAGGATTTTATCCGTCCGGATGGCGGAATCAACGGTTATAACAAGGAAGAATATAATATCGACAGCATAAATGCCGGTAAGGTCCTTTTTTTTCTGTATGAAGAGACAGGAGAGGAAAAATACCGTCTTGCAATCGATACCTTAATGCAGCAGTTAGCAACCCATCCAAGAACCGAATGCGGTAACTTCTGGCATAAAAACAGATATCCGAATCAGATTTGGCTGGATGGTCTTTATATGGCACAACCATTTTATATGGCTTATGAAACGCAATTTAATCAGAAGCAGGGTTATAATGATATTCTAAAACAATTTGAAAATGTCAGAAAATATCTGTTTGATCGGGAAAAAAAGCTTTACTATCATGCTTATGATGAAGCTAAGATTCAGTATTGGGCAAACAAAGAAACCGGATTATCCCAGAATTTCTGGTTAAGGTCAATGGGGTGGTATCTCATGGCTTTGATCGATACGATGGAGGAAATGTCGAAGGAAATTTTTGAACATTATAAACGATTGGAAGAAATATTCAAGGAAGCAGTAAAGGGTATTCTGCAGTATCAGGATAACGAAAGCAAATTATTTTATCAAGTAATTGATAAAGCTGAGATAGATGGGAATTATTTGGAAACATCCGGTTCTGCCATGATTGCCTATGCAATCTTAAAAGCATGCAGAAATGGTGTACTTCTAAAAGAAAAATATCAGCCGGTCGGGGAAGAGATCCTCACACAGCTTGCAAAGCTTAAGCTTGTAGAGAACGATGGAAAAATCCAGCTAAGCGGAATCTGCTCGGTTGCCGGATTGGGACCTGGGAAAGACAGGGACGGAAGCGTCGCATATTATCTGTCCGAGAAGATCGTATATGATGATCCGAAGGGCGTGGGGCCTTTTATGATGGCGTATGCCCAGTGGCTGATGCTACAGGCAAATGTATAATGTGAAGAAAGGTATGGATATTAATATGGCAAAGAAGACAAGTTCTGCAGCCGTCCAGGCTCATCCGGCCGGATACAGACTAAAAAAGACATTCAAAAGGAATATCGGGTTTTTCTTTATCTTACCATGGCTTGTAGGATTTTTAATTTTCCGATTGTATCCTTTCATTTCCTCCCTAATCTATAGCTTTACGGATTTTCAGCTGTTTGATGGGGTGACGAAAGTCGGGTTTATGAACTATAAGGAAATCTTTACTTCCAAGAAAATTATGAAGGCATTCGGTGTGACCTTTAAATATGCTTTTATCACGGTACCTTTAAAATTAATTATTTCATTATTTATTGCGTACATATTAAACTTTAAAATAAAAGGGGTAAACCTGTTCCGGACCGCTTATTATATTCCTTCCATACTCGGAGGCTCGGTAGCAATTGCGGTACTTTGGAAAGCGGTCTTTCGGGATGATGGTTTGCTGAATACCGCTCTCGCTTTTATTGGAATAAAAGGTCCGCAATGGCTCAGTGATCCCTCCTATGCCCTATTTATCATATGCCTTTTGCGCGTATGGCAGTTTGGTTCTGCTATGGTGATCTTCCTGGCCGCATTAAAAGGGATTCCGCTGGATCTATATGAAGCTGCAGCGATTGATGGTGCCGGCAGAGGAAGGCAGTTCTTCAGCATTACCCTGCCGCTGATTACACCGGTTGTATTCTACAATCTGGTTACCCAGCTGTGTCAGGCATTCCAGGAATTTAACGGACCATATATCATTACCCAGGGAGGACCGCGAAATTCCACGACCCTTATTTCATTGTTGATTTATAACAGTGCATTCAAGACGTATGAGATGGGGATGGCTAGTGCGATGGCATGGCTGTTGTTTATCGTCCTTACGGTATTTACAGCAATCGCATTCATCAGTCAGAAGTACTGGGTATATTACTCAGATGACGAGGGGAGGTAGACGGCAATGCTATATGGGAAAAAGCGTGTTGTAAATACGATTATCCGTTATGTGATTCTGATCGTTGTAGGGATCATTATGATCTATCCTCTGCTGTGGATGATCAGCGCTACCTTTAAATCGAATAACGAGATTTTTAGCGGAATTGGATTAATACCCAAAAAGGTTACCTTTGACGGATATAAAAATGCAATGAAAAGCTACGGTGGGGACATCAATATATTTAAGTCAATGCTAAATACCTATTCCTACGTAATCCCTAAGGTTATCTTTACTGTGTTTTCCTCCGTAGTAACGGCGTATGGTTTCAGCAGATTCGAATTTAAGGGAAGAAACTTTTTGTTTGCGGTGCTGATCTCGACCTTGTTTTTACCGCAGGTGGTATTAAATGTGCCGCAATATGTATTATATAATCAGTTTGGCTGGATCGATTCGAAATACTATCTACCACTCATTGTACCTACCATATTTGCTTCCGACACCTATTTTGTATTCATGCTGATTCAGTTCATGCGGAATATTTCCAAGGAAATGGAGGAGGCAGCGAAAATTGACGGGTGCAATACCGTACAGATCTTAATCCGGATTATCTGTCCGATGTTAAAGCCGGCGATGGTGTCCTGTGCACTGTTCCAATTCATGTGGTCATCCAATGACTTCATGGGACCGTTATTGTATGTAAAGACACCGTCAAGATACCCGGCCTCCATATTTGTTAAGCTGTCCATGGATGCAGATACCGGATTCGATTGGAACCGTGTTCTGGCGGTATCCCTAATTTCAATCATTCCATCCCTTGTGGTATTCTTCCTCTCGCAGAACAGCTTTGTGGAAGGAATTACGGCAGGGAGCGTGAAGGGATAAGTAGGCTACTGTTCACACCTATCCTGTATACCATGATATAATAAAAGCGTAGTGAGCATATGTGAGCTTGCATGCAATATGCGATCGGAGCTAAAGATCATGAACATGTTTTTTGTTCATGATATGATTTCGATAAATGTATCCGATTCGGAGACGCTTTCGCTTCAAATACTCCTTATCGGATATCATTTGTCGAAATCATATGGTAGACTTTATTAGGGTGTGAACAGTAACATAAGTAGGAGTTTGGCATTAAAAACTTAGTGGAATGCTTTTGCGTAACCGAAGGAATTGGTGTATCATGGTCTTATTACGTTATCGAAAGAAAAAGGAACGTGATATGGCTGTAAAGGGAAAGGGCAGGTGCATATGGAGATCAGGCTGTTATTTAAATCTGCCAGAAGTGCAGTAATCGAGATTGCCGATGGGGGAATCTATTACACCAGGGAGCCCTATGATATTATGGTCAACGGGCACGCCTGCCTACAGACAAACCGGGTGATTACTTCGATCTGGGGACTAAAGCCGGACAGCATCTATCATATTCAGGTACAAGGCAGCTCCGGTGGTAAGAAGGAATTGAAGCTTCAGACAGAGAAGGAGTTTGTCACTCTGGATGTTAGAGAGTTTGGCGCAAGGGGAGACGGGAAATGTGATGATACACTGCCGATTCAGGCGGCAATCATGGCTTGCCCGAAGGATGGAAGAGTTTTGATACCGAAGGGAACCTATCGGGTTACAAGTCTTTTCCTAAAGAGTGATCTGCGTCTGGAGCTTGCAAAAGATTCGGTTCTGCTTGCCGAGACCGACCGCAGCAGGTATCCGATATTTCCGGGGTTAATTGAAAGCTATGATGAGACAAAGGAATATAATCTTGGCACATGGGAGGGGAATCCGCTTCCTATGTTTACCGGAATCATCACCGGAATTCATGTGGAGAATGTCCTGCTCTACGGGGAAGGAACAATCGACGGAAGGGCAGGAGAAGGCGATTGGTGGGAGAATCCGAAGGTCATGCGGGGTGCCTTCCGGCCGCGGCTTCTTTTCTTAAACCGATGCAGCAATATCACAGTGCAGGGCATTCATTGGAAGAATAGTCCGGCATGGACAATTCACCCTTATTTCAGTAACGATTTAACGTTTCTGGATCTGGATATTAATAATCCCACAGATTCGCCGAATACGGACGGTCTAAATCCGGAGTCCTGTAAGAAAGTCAGGATCGCAGGCGCTAAATTTTCCCTGGGGGATGACTGTATTGCAATTAAATCTGGCAAGATCTATATGGGCAGGAAGTATAAGGTGCCATGTGAAGACATTATAATCCGTCAGTGCTATATGGAGAAAGGGCATGGAGCGGTAACCATAGGAAGTGAAATGGCAGCAGGAATCTATCAGATTCTCGTAGAGGACTGTATCTTTCAATCGACTGACCGGGGCCTGCGGATCAAGACCCGCAGGGGCAGGGGCAAGGATGCGGTCATTGACGGAATTGTCTTTGACCATATCCGGATGAAGGAGGTCAAGACGCCGCTGGTGGTAAATTGCTTCTACTTCTGTGATCCGGATGGGAAGACGAGATATGTTCAATCAAAGGAAGCTTATCCGGTGGATGACCGGACACCAAGCATAAAAAAGCTGACATTTACCGATATATTCTGTGAAAATTGCCATGTGGCAGCGGCGTATTTCTACGGTCTGCCGGAGCAGAAAATAGAAGAGGTGATTATGGATCATGTTACGGTCACCTATGCGAAAGAGCCAAAGCCGGAGGTACCCGCGATGACATGCGGCATAAAACCCTGTATCAAGCAGGGAATATTTGCAGCGAATATAAAGAAGCTTTTTTTAAGAAATGTCAGCATCCGCGGGCAGATCGGAGAGGCATTGATATTGCAGGAGATCGACCAGGTGAGCAATTTGATATAAAATTAACTTCATCAATTTGCACAGTTTATGCATTGATAAGTAATTGGAAACATATTTCATTCGCAACACGTTGTTCCACAAAGTATTGCACAAAACGCAATACTTGGAATGAAGTACGTAATGGTACATAAGACCACAAAATACGTGGATCTAAGTACCAACGACTTCAAACAGTTGCTTATTAAAATATTGTTTCCGATTACTTAAGTTTTTTTTGATTTGTGCAAATTGATGAAGGCGATTTGTTGGGAAGGCTTTTGAACCTCAAACCAAATTTAACATAGCAAAAGTGACGGAGAGCAAAAGTGACGGAGAACAAAAGTGACACAGAGCAAAAGTGACATAGAGCAAAAGTGACATAGAGCAAAAGTGGCGGAGAGCAAGTGAAAGGACGGAAGATTTATGCAGATAGGAATTCGATTACACGATACCAAGCCGGTTTCCCTGGAGGAACGACTGCAAATTGTGAAAGAGCAGGGATTTACCTGCGCCCATGTAGCTTTATCTAAGGTGATTAAGGAATTTCCGGTGGATAACGGTGCATTAACACCGGGGCTTGCAATGTATTTGAAGAAATTATTCTGGGATAAGGGAATTGATCTGGCGGTATTTGGGTGCTACCTGAACCTGGCACATCCGGATCCGGTTCAGCTTAGTAAAATTCAGAATACTTATCTTGCCCATATTCGTTTTGCATCAATTCTAGGGTGTGGAGTTGTTGGAACGGAGACGGGGGCCCCGAATGCGGAATACAAATATGAACCGGCCTGCCGAAGCGAGGAAGCATTGAGGCTATTCATTCGGAATCTGCGGCCGGTGGTTGCCTATGCGCAGGCAATGGGGGTTATTCTGGCAATAGAACCGGTGAGGAATCATATCGTTTACGATGCACGAAGAGCAAAGCGGGTACTTGAGGAAATCGCATCCCCGAATCTGCAGATTATCCTGGACCCGGTGAATCTACTCGGGATGGATAATTATGTAGAACAGACCGAAGTGGTGGAAGAGGCCATCGACCTTCTGGGAGATGATGTGGTAGTAATTCATATGAAGGATTTTATTGTCCGAGATGCTTCTCTGGTATCCGTTGCTGCGGGAACAGGCCAATTAAATTATAAGCCGGTCATTGATTTTATCCGTGAAAGGAAGCCCTTCATCCATTGTACTCTGGAGGATACCACTCCAGAAAATGCAGTAGCAGCAAGGAAATACATATCAAATATGTATAGAAACGCGTGAGTTTTGGAGATTTTGAAATGTGTGAAATCCGGAAGTTTTGGACAGACGAAAGAAGCGAATCTTATAAGTCAGGCATGAAATAAGGTTAATCGGCAATAAGGATTAAATTGTAAAAATAAATTATAATATTACAAGAGGGACTGTAATCTTTACAGCCCCTCTTGTTGGTAATTACATTGTTACTATTCACACCCGACATGTATACCATGTTATGATTTCGACAAATGTATCCGATTCGGAGACGCTTTCGCTTAAGACTCATTACGTAGCGGTACATAAGGCTCCAAAATACGGAGC
>ENA-UOOI01002268-UOOI01002268.1-fermentation-metagenome-genome-assembly--contig:-NODE-2268-length-17235-cov-4.629395_pt1 | contig 17235 bp, 16 predicted proteins | sample MGYA00245779_ERZ724027 | MGnify/ENA primary metagenome ERZ724027 (study PRJEB28704, sample SAMN03018318) | fermentation metagenome | biome: anthropogenic terrestrial biome; feature: soil; material...
TTTATTCCTTTGAGTCACCTTTTTACCCTGTTGCACTTACATTGTAAATTCAAGGTACGAAAAACGGCCCGAAGGCTTTCGATCGCCTCCGAGCCGTTATGAATGACAGAAGAAAACCATGTTCCGCGCAAAAGCGGCGGAATTCAGGCACTGCGCCGCTCACAGGATGATGCAGATCAGGCCGTTGCAGCCTTCGTTGATGACGCGCTCGATGGTCTCGCGCACCTTGTCGCGGGCGTCGTCCGGCATGCGCATCAGCTTGTTGTGCAGCCCCTCGTTCACGAGCTCGTGCAGGCTCTTCCCGAAAATGTTGGAATCCCAGATCTGGGCGGGGTTCGACTCGAATTCCTTGAGGATATACTCAATCAGCTCCTGCGACTGCCGTTCGGAGCCGACGATGGGGGTGATCTCCGTCGTGATGCGCGTCTTGAGCATGTGGATGGACGGCGCGGCGGCCTTCAGGCGGATGCCGTACTTGCCGCCCTGGCGGATAATCTCCGGTTCTTCCAGGGTCAGCTCATCCATGCCCGGCATGACGATGCCGTACCCGTTCTCCTGCGCATCCTGGTACGCCCCGCTGATCTTGTCGTAGGTCTTCTTCATCTCGGCCATCTGCATCATGCAGGTCATCAGGCTGCCTTCGTCGCTGACTTCGAGGCCGGTCTTTTCGCCGAGGACCTTGTAGAACAGCCCCGGCTGAAGGCCGACGGAAATGCGCGAGCGCCCCGTGCCGAGATCGACCGCGACGATGCCCGCGTTATTGACATATTCGCACTTCTGCACGTCGCTCACGATGTTCTCCACGTCGCGAATCTTGGAGACCTTGGACGCGGAATCCTGGATGCAGGAGAACACCGCCGAGCGCAGCCAGTGGCTCTTTTCCAGCGACGCGAGCCAGCGGGGCATCTCGACCCGCACTTCCCGCACCGGGAACTCGAACAGGACCTTCGCGAGGATCGCGCGGATCTCCGTTTCCTCCATGTTCAAACAGTTCACCGGCAGGACGGGGACCGCGTATTTCTGCTGGAGGTTGCCGGCGAGGGTCTGCGCCTCGGGCGTCCCCGGCTCCACGCAGTTGAGCAGCACGATGAACGGCTTGCTGATCTTCTTGAGTTCGTCGACGACGCGCTCCTCCGCCTCCTCATACTCCGCGCGGGGGATGTCGCTGATGCTGCCGTCCGTCGTGACGACGAGGCCGATGGTCGAGTGCTCGGTGATGACCTTCTTGGTGCCGATCTCCGCGGCCATGTTGAACGGGATGGGCTCGTCGTACCACGGCGTGCGCACCATGCGCGGGTTGTCGCCCTCGATGTAGCCGAGCGCGCTGGGGACGATGTACCCGACGCAGTCGATCATCCGGACGGAAAACGTCGCGCTTTTGTCGATCCGCACGGTGACGGGCTGCTCCGGGATGAATTTCGGCTCGGTCGTCATGATGGTCCGGCCCGCCGCGGACTGCGGCATCTCGTCGACCGTGCGGCCGCGCGAGGACTCCGAGTCCATGTTCGGCACCACGATGGTGTCCATAAACCGCTTGATAAACGTGGATTTTCCGGTCCGGACCGGCCCGACCACCCCTATGTAAATAGCGCCGTTCGTTCGCTCGGAAATATCCCTGTAGATATTGCGTTCTTCCATTTCGTCTCCCCCTCCGGCAGAGAAAATTTTGCCGCATCGGCAAGCCAGCTTTTTTCGTTCACATGGGAATCAGCAGCATCCCTTTGTTTTCCACGGTTTCGCCGGAAAGGCCGTTCTCGCTGCGGATGGAATCCGGCGACGTGCGGTAGGCCCGCGCGATGTTCCAGATGCTCTCGCCGGCGCCTGCAAAATAAAGGCAAAGGGAGGCGGCGGGGTCGTTCGGGGTCGGCTTGGTCTCGTCTGCGGAGACGGACGCGATCGCCTTGAAGGTGAATTTCGTGTAGATTTCCGCGGAAAGGCGAAGCTCCGCCTTGGTTTCGATGCTGCCGCCGGTAATCCGGTAGCTGATGCCGCCCACGCTGACCTCCGCTTCGCACCGCACGTCCCCGGACGCGCCGCAGGCCCGGGAGTACTCGAAGTCGATCAGGCGTTCAAAATAAACCGGCGTTCCGTCGCCGCCGATCGCCAGGACGCAGAGGTTGTATTTCCCTTTGAACGCAAGCTGGCCCTCCGCCACGTCCGCGGAGGCGTTGGCCATTTCGCTCCAGATGTCCAGCACTTTGGAAACCGTGTTGTCTTCCAGCGCGATGTCGCTGCGGTTGACGAAGGTATCCCCCGCAAGCTCGGAGAGATTGTCGAGCGTTTTGGGCTTCGATTCCACCTGCAGGTCGAATTTTTTCGAGAAGGCGTCGCTCACGACGGTCACGTCCGTCCTGCGGAAAGCCTGGGCCGTCGCCATGACTTTCACCTGGGTGTCGAAAAAGGTTTTGTCCCCGGAATAGTCGTTCTTGATCTGGGCCTGAACGTCGAGCACGTTCAGCCTGATGCTGCACAGGCAGTCTTCGGTCACGCCGTCGCAGTCGACCATCTGGGTAAAGGGGATGGAATATTCCATCGTCTCCGGCGAGGGGTTCTCCCCCGTGGGAAGATACAGGAACTTGACGCAGGTCTCGCCCTTGAGCATCAGCTTTCCCACGGTGATCTTGAAATCCTGCAGGACCGCGAACGCGTCGGAACGCATGATGCTGTCGGCCGGCGGCTTGCCCGAGCCGAGTTCGAGGACCTCGTCGACGCTGAACTGCTGCTGCGCAAGGCCGGCAAGCTGGTTGAACGGCACGGTGTCCTTCTTCTGCTCGATGTCGTCGCCGGAAATATTGCCGACCATTTCGTCCTGCCCCGGCGCGACGACTTTGGCGCACAGCGAAAAAGCGCCGTGAACATCCAGCCGGCGGGGGCTTGTGGCACGGCAGTTGATATATTCCACGCGCGCAAAGGCGGAGACCTGGGCGTTGTCGGCGGGCTGCTTCAGGGCGATCTCGGACGAAAACGAGTCGCCGGAATCGCAGGAGCGCACGTTCTTTCCCTCCGGATCCAGATAGAAGATCTTGACGTTGAAGCTGCCGTCGAGCATCAGTCGGTCGCCCATCACGCTTCTCGACGTGATGCGCGGGTAGACCTGGCATTTGAGAATGCGCTGAATATCCGGGCAATAATCCGGCAGGCTGATGTCCATGTCGACAGGCTGTTCCTGGCTTCCGTCATAGACGACCTCTCCCGCGGCGATCCGTTCGCGTTCAAGCATATAATCCATAAAAGGTCTCTCCTTTTCCTCTTTGTGCATAACCTCTTTCTACGTAATGGTATTCCGGTCTTGTCTTATTTATGACATTTAGAGATTAGAAATTAGAGGTTAGAGGTTAGAAAGGGCAGAGAAAAGGCGGCCCCCGGTCAGGGGGCCGCCCAGGTCCGCTGCGCCGCCAACACGCCGCTCAGCAGCTCTGCTCCTTCTTGATTCCGAACGTCTTGCGCAGAATAAAGCTCCAGAATTTTGAACTCTTGACAACAACAACCTTCATGACGCAGACCTCCCATTCTGTTCAGCACTTGTTGATGAGTGCTATGCCCACCGCGACCAGCAGAACCGCCACCACGAACAGCACCAGTCCCGGAGGGCAGAAACAGGACAACGCCAGCCCAACGCCGAATGTGACGGCGTAGTAGACCCACCGGGGGCCGCACCGCCTGTTCTTCCACATAATTCCGCCACCACCTTCGCATTCGGATCATCGGGCTGCTTTCTTTACCAGTATATACAGCCGGCGGAATTATGTGCCATGCGAATTATCGCTGGACGATGATCAGCACGTAGCCGCTGTGGACCACGATCTGCGCGTAGTCTTCCTCGACGCGGTTGCTGACGCCGTGCGGCTCTTCCGAGGTGAGCATCGCGTGCGTCAGCGGATACTGCAGGCCGGTATAGCTCACCTCGCAGGAGGCGCACCCGAACGGAAAAACGGAAACCGTGCTGCCCTTCTCCCCGCTCAGCGCAAGGCGTCCGCTCCGCAGCAGGAACACGCGGCAGCGGTCCTGATCGATCAGGGCCTTGCAGCCCAGTACGCAGAGATACTGCAGCACACAGAGGTTCGCGAACGAATGGTCGAACCGTTCCCCGCCGAGGACGCCGGTCAGCAAAAAGCTGGAAAAACCCCGCCGGACGCCCTCTTTGACAGCCGCCATCAGGTCGGTGTCGTCCTTCTCCACCTTCAGGCGGATGGTCTCGACGCCGTCCGGCAAAGGGCTCTGTACGGAGTCGAAATCGCCGATGAGAAGGTCCGGGCGTATCCCGAAGCGGGCGGCGGTGTCATACCCCCCGTCGGCGCAGACGACGAAGCATCCCTCCCTCTCGAACCGGTCGAGCGGATTTTCTTTCACGGGTGCGGAACCGATCACCACATAGATTTCTCTTTTTTGTTCCATTGTTTTCTCTCTTTCATCTCCCGGTACATAGCGACGTAGCTGGCGTGCCTGGAGCGGCTGACCGCGCCGCCGCGGACCGCCTCCAGCACGGCGCAGCCCTCTTCGCAGATATGGGTGCAGGACGTGAACCGGCACTTTCCCAGGTAGGGGGCGAAGTCCGGAAAACAGGCCGCAAGCTCCTCTTTTTTCAGATCGCCGAACGATTGATTCTCCAGCGAGGAAAAGCCGGGCGTGTCCACCACGTAGCCGCCGCCCGTCAGCTTCAAAAGCTCGACCCGGCGCGTCGTATGCCTGCCGCGCCCCAGCTTTTTGCTGATCTCCCCCGTCTCCAGGTGGAAATTCTGAAACATGGTGTTGAGCAAGGTCGATTTCCCGACGCCGGAATTTCCCGTGAAGGCGGTCGTCCTGCCGGAGAGGAGCTTTTCCAGCTCCCCGACACCTTCCCCAGTGACGGCGGAAACGCAAAAAAACAGGATGCCCGCTTTCCGGTAGATCTCGGAAAGCGGGTCGGCGCTCTCAAGGTCGGTCTTGGAAATGGCGAGGACCGGTTCGATCCCCCGGGCAACGGCCCGCGCGATCATCCGGTCGATGAGCAGCGTGTTGGGCGACGGCTCGCAGACCGAAGCGACGATCACGAGCAGGTCCAGATTGGCGACGGGCGGCCTCTCGAGAAAATTCCTGCGCGGCAGGATCTCCTCCACGGTCCCCGTCCCGTCCGGCAGGACGGCGACGGACACGCGGTCGCCCGCGAGGGGCGTGATCCCATCCTTGCGGAAGAGGCCCCGCGCCCTGCACTCGCAGACGCCCCCGGGCGTTTCGACGTAATAGAATCCGCCGATCCCCTTTAAAATACGACCTTCCAACACGTTCTTCATAGGCTGCTCAGTCACCGCGGGTGACCTGGTTTCCGCCGCTGCCGGGCGTGCTGCTGGCGCCGGTGCTCGAGTTGCCGGAGGCGGCCGAAGAGCTCGGCTGCACATAGGGGTACGATTCATCGCGGCTCGGCTTCCCGGTGTCGAAATTCAGCGTATAGACCCTGTATTTGCTGCCGTCCAGCGTGACCACGAGCGTATGCTTGCCGGTCTGGTTGCTGAAGGTCAGCGTCGGGGTCGGGTTGTAGAGCGCGTTCACGGTCTGGGTCGTTGTCAGCGTGCCGTCGAGGTAGGCCCGGAGCACGATGTCGTGCGTCACATTGGTCGGAAGATCGACGTAAACGGAAACGGGCTGGGTGGAGGTCTTTCCCGAACTGAGCGTAAGGTCCACCGTGCTGCCCTTTTCCACCTTCACAGTCGGAAGCGGGTTCGTGCCGATGACGATGTCCCTGTCCTTGCCCGTGTCATCCTTATAGGTCTTGTTGCCGACCGTAAGGCCGACGGCGGTGATCTTCGCGGCGGCGTCCGAGAGGGTGTCGCCCGTCACGTCCGGCACCGCGACCTTCTGGTCCAGCTTTCCGGTGCTGACATAGACCTTGATCTCCGTCGTGCCCTGCGTCACCGTCGCGCCGGCCGCCGGGTCGGTGCTGACAACCTGGCCCGCCGGGATGCTGTCGTCCGCCACGGGGAGGATCTTGTATTTCGTAAGGCCCTGCTGCTTGAGGGCCGCCTCGGCGTCCTCCTGCGTCTTGCCGGTCACGTCGGGCATTTTCATCTGCTGACCGCCCGTGCTGACCACGAGCGTGACAGCCGCGTTCGACTTCACCGTGGTGTCGGCCTTCGGCGTCTGGCTGACGATCTGTCCCGCCGGATGGCTGGAATCGCTCTTCTGCTCCTGCGAGAACGTGAACTGATAGTAAGGAGTGGAGGAGGAGGTCTTGTTGACGACGCTCGAGTACTGCTGACCAACGTAATTCGGCATGGTCACGTCCGTCGGGCCGGAATTCCAGTTGCGGATCAGCGCGGCGGTGCCCACGGCGACGGCCGTGATCAGGAAGGCCGCGAGGATGCCGGCGACGATGAGCACCCCGACCGGCTTCTTCTTTTTCGCGGGCATCCGGCCGGCTTCCTCCACATATTCGTAATTGTCGTTGTAAAGGGGCTCCTCGTTCTTCTTGACGTTGTTGATGGCGTCGATATATTTGGTCGGCTTCTCGTCGATAAAATATTTATACTGGAAACGGGCGCTCGGGTTGCGCCGGAACTCCTCGATGTCGCGCAGCATATCCGCCGCGGACTGGTAGCGGGCCGAGGGGTCCTTCTGCATGGCCTTGAGCGTGATCTCCTCGAGGCCCTCCGGAATAGAGGGGTTGATCTCGCGCAGAGGCTTCGGATCGGTCTGCAGCTGCATGATGGCGACCGAGACGGCATTGTCCGCCTCGAACGGAAGCTGGCCGGTCAGCATCTCGTACAGCATGACGCCCACGGAGTAGATGTCGGTCTTCTCGTCCGTGAAATCGCCCCGGGCCTGCTCGGGGGCGATGTAGTGGACCGAGCCGATCGCCTTGTCCGTCATGGTGCGGGTCTCGTTGTGCGAAAAGCGCGCGATGCCGAAGTCGGTCACTTTGATGGTGCCGTCCTGCAAGAGCATGATGTTCTGGGGCTTGATGTCGCGGTGGATGATGCCCTTGCCGTGGGCGTGCTCCAGCGCGCGCAGGATCTGAACGGTGAAATGGATGGCCTCTTTCCATTTGATCTGCTTCTGCTGGTCGAGATATTCCTTGAGCGTGATGCCGTCGATATATTCCTCGACGATATACTGGATGCGGTCGCCGAAACTGACGTCGTACACCTTGACGATATTCGGATGCGACAGGACCGCGATCGCCTTGGACTCGTTGCGGAACCGGCGCAGAAACTCCTCGTTGCTGGAGAATTCGTCCTTCAGAATCTTGACGGCGACCGTGCGGTCGTCGATCGTGTCGTAAGCGCGGTAAACAACAGCCATGCCGCCCACGCCGATAATCTCGTGGATTTCATAACGGCCGTCCAGCCGTTTGCCAGTATAATTATCCATGCTGTCAGCTCCTTAAACGGCTTGATCTTCCAGGACGACGACCGTGATGTTGTCGCCGCCGCCGGCGCCCTTTGCAAGCGCCACGAGTTTTTCTGTCAGTTCCTGCGCGCCGAGCTCTTTTGAAAGGCTGAAAATCTGTTCTTCGTCGAGGTAATTCGTGAGGCCGTCGGTGCAGATCAGCAGGCGGCTGCCGCATTCCACGGGGATTTCGCTGAAATCCACCCGGATGGACGGCTCCACGCCGAGAGCCCGCGTGATGATGTTTTTCTGAGGGTGCTTTTTCGCTTCCTGCGCGGTCAGGTCCCCTTTGTCGATCATTTCCTGCACCATGGAATGGTCGGTCGTCAGCTGGCGGATCCCCTCCCCGGAGATCAGGTACGCGCGGCTGTCCCCCGCATGGGCGACCTGCGCCGTGCCGTTCGCCAGCACGACGGCGACGACCGTCGTCCCCATGCCCGCAAGCGAAGAGTCGGTCCCCGCCAGGGCGTGGATCTCCTCATTCGCCCCGCTGATGGCGGAGGCGATCAGCTCCCGGATCTGGGCGCCGTCCATGCCCTCGCGGTAACCGGAAAGGATGGACTGCGAGATGTTCTGGACGGCGACGCTGCTCGCGACGTTGCCGCCGTTGACGCCCCCCATGCCGTCGCAGACGACGGCCCACCCGGCGTGGTCCGAAAAAGTCCCGCACCGGCAGGCGTCTTCGTTGGATTTCCGCACGAGGCCCACATCGCTTTTGCTAAAAACTCTCAACACCGTTCACTTCCTCCCGAATATCTGCGCCGAAGCTGCCCGCAGGACGCGTCGATGTCCGCGCCGAGCGTTCTGCGCACGGTGGCGGAAATCCCGTTCCGTTCCAGAACGGCAAGGAACCTGCGCAAAGCCTCTTTCCCGCTCTTTTCAAACGAGGAACCCCGCACGCGGTTCACGGGGATCAGGTTGACGTGGCACAGCATCCCGTGCAGGCGGCCGGCCAGCTCCTTCGCACAGCTTTCGCTGTCGTTGACCCCGTCAATCATGGCGTACTCGAAGGAAAGGCGCCTTCCCGTCTTTTCGAGATAGAACCGGCACGCATCCAGAAGCTCTTCGATGTTCCAGCGCCGATTCACAGGCATCAGGCTCGAGCGGATGCGGTCGTTCGGCGCGTGCAGGGAAACCGAAAGCGTCAACTGATAGTCTTTTTGCGCAAGATCGTAGATTTTATCGACAATTCCGCAGGTCGAAAGAGAAATATGGCGCATGCCGATATTCATCCCCTCCGCGGAAGAGACAAGGTCCAGAAAGCGGGTGACATTGTCGTAGTTATCGAGAGGTTCTCCCATCCCCATCAGCACCACGTTGGAAATGCGCGTCCCCAGGTCCCGCTGGGCGGATTGGATCTGCGACAGCAGTTCCGAAGCGGAAAGATTCCTCGAAAATCCGCTTTTCCCCGTCGCGCAGAACGAGCAGTTCATCTTGCAACCGACTTGGGAAGAGATGCAGACGGTCCATCCGTGCTTATAATGCATCAGCACGCTTTCGACAAGCTCGCCGTCGCGCATGCGGAACAGGTATTTCACCGTATCGTCCAGACGGGAGCAGAATTTGCGTTCGATTTGGGCGCCGGCTATGTAGTATTTCGCAGCCAGCGTCCGGCGGAATGAAGCCGGCAGGTCCGTCATCTCGTCGAAAGAAGCAACGCCCCGAGAGAGCCAGCGGTAGACCTGAAGAGCGCGGAACGAAGGCTGCCCCTCTGCGGAAAACCGCGATTTCAGTTCCTCAAGCGAAACGGATTTTATATCTTCAAGACTCAATGGGCATGCCTGCCTTTTCAGAAGATCATGCGGCGGCGTGTCGCCGCAGCCAAGCCGCGCCGTACAGCGAAGTGAAAGGGATCCTCCCGGCCGCATTTCTTGTCTGCGGGAGCAGTTTCTTAAACTGTCCGGGCAGAGAAAGCTTTCGATTCCCGCCGGGGCTATACGCCCGGCCGTGCGTGCAGACTCAGTCCGCACGACGGAAAGCGGCGATAAAAAAGCCGTCGGTCCCGCTTTTCTGCGGGAACAGGGTCAGTTGGTGGTCCGGCTCCGGGAAGACCCGGCGCACCGGGGTGGGAAGCCGCAGCGGAAACGGGGAAACCCCCGGGTTCTCCGCTGCGAAGCGTTCGGCCACACCGGAATTTTCCGCCGGATTCAGCGTGCAGGTGGAATACACCAATAACCCGCCCGGCTTCAGAAGGCGGGACGATCTACAGAGTATACGGTACTGCAAATCCGGCAGGCTGTCAATAGCCGCTGGAAATTTATAGCGGATTTCAGGCTTTCTGCGGATGACGCCGAGCCCGGAGCACGGCACGTCGCAGAGCACGCGGTCGGCGGACGGAAGATCGTCCGTCGCCTGCGCGGCGTCCCGCACCCGCGCGCGGACCGCGGTCAGCCCGAGGCGCGCCGCCCCCCGCCGGATCAGTTCCGTTCTGGCCTCCCGCCTGTCGAAGGCAAGGACTTCCCCCCGGTTGTCCATCCGCTCCGCGGCGGTGAACGACTTGCCGCCCGGCGCGGCGCAGACATCGAGGATCCGCTCGCCCGGCTGCGGGTCGAGAATGAGACAGCAGAGCTGGGACGGAAGGTCCTGAATATGGAACAGGCCCTCCCGGTAAGCCGGAGAGCCGGAGAGCTCGCCCGGCGTCTCGAGGCGGACGGCATGGTCCGGGAAGGGGGCCGGGACCGCCCGGACATTCTCCCGCGCAAACCGCTCTATTAATTGTTCCTCGGAAATCCGGGTGTTATTCACACGCGCAAAAACGGCCGGCTTCTCAAGCAGGCTTTCGAGGATGCCGTCCGTGACGGATTCCCCGTAGGCGCGCTGCCAGAAAGCGATCAACTCCTCCGGGCAGGAGTACCGCACGCTCCGCCAGCGCAGCGGCTCGCGGTCTTTGTCCGGCAGGACGACCCTGCCGGGATTCCGCAGAAAATTCCGCAGGACGGCGTTGACGAAGCCCGCGGAGCGCCCCTCGCCATTTTTCTTCGCCAGATTGACCGATTCGTTCACCGCCGCGGAATCCGGGACCTTTTCGAGCCAGCGGATCTGGTACACGCCCATCCGCAGGATCTCCCGGACGGCGGGGGACAGCTTTTTCACCGGGATTTTGGAATAAATGCCGATGAGGTAGTCCAGCGCGATCCGGCGCTCCAGGACCCCGTAAAAAATCGCCGTGGCGAGCGCCCGGTCCAGCCGGTTCGCACCCGCGGCGTTCAATTCCGCGTTCAGGACAAGGTTCGAGTAGCCCTCCCGCCCCTCAACGCGCAGCAGAGCTTTGAGGGCCGCGGAGCGTGCGCCGGGCATCAGTCGCTGTTCCGCCGGCCGTTGGCCAAAAACAGCAGGCGCAGCAGCATCACGATGGCGGTGAAGCTGGCGGCCAGGTAGGTCATGGCAGCCGCCGTCAGGACTTTCCGCGCGCCGTCGAGCTCATCCGGGTATAAAATCCCCGTCTCGTCCAGCGCCTTCAGGGCCCTGGCGCTCGCGTTGAACTCCACCGGCAGCGTGACCAGCTGAAACAGGACGGCGAGGCTGTAGAGCGCGATGCCGGCGTAGACGACGAAATCGTAGCGCGTGGGAAGGATCAGCCCGAAGATGACGAGGGGGACCGCCAGGCGCGAACCGATGTTGGTGATCGGCACAAGCGCCGTGCGCAGCTTGTTGGGGAAATAGCCGTGCGCCTCCTGCGCGGCGTGGCCGGCCTCGTGCGCCGCGACCCCCACCGCCGCGACGGAAGTGGAGCCGAAGACATCGCGCGAAAGGCTGATGACCCCGCCGCGCGGGTCGAAGTTGTCGGTCAGGCTGCCGGCGATCTGCCGGACGGAGATCCCGTAGGCCCCGCCGTGGTGCGCGACCGCTTCGGCGGCCTGCGCGCCCGTGATCCGCCGCGCCGTGCCGACGCGTGAATATTTTCCAAACGTCGCCTTCACGCGGTACTGCGCGAACATGGTGACGATCAGCGCCGGGATCATGAAGATGAAATAGGTATAATCAAAGTAATAAAAGCCCATGGAAAACCTCCGTCCTATCCGGGCAGGACGACTCCCTGTGCCGGATGCCCCCGCAGGAAATCGCTGCCCCGCATTTTCTTTCCGCCTTCCGGCTGCACATCGAGCACTTCCAGCGCCGTTCCCCCGCCGCAGACGACCAGGAAGGCGTCGTTTTCCGAAAAAATCATGCCCGGCCGTCCGCTCGCGGCCTTCTCCGCGACGCGGGAGCCGCAGATTTTAAGGCCGCGCCCCCGGAAAACCGTGCTGGCCTCCGGCCACGGGAAAAGCCCGCGGACCTGATCGTGGATCTGCCGCGCCGGGCGGTTCCAGTCGATCGGCGACATCTTCCGCGTGATCCTGGCGGCGTAGCTCGACTCTTCGCCGTTCTGGGGGACCGGCTGCAACAGGCCCTCCTCCGCCATGCGGAGCGTGCGTACGAGAAGGTCTGCCCCCAGATTGGAAAGGCGCCCCGTCAGGTCCCCCGCCGTCTCCTCCGGGAAAATGGGGGTGGACGATTGCAGCAGGACGTCCCCGGTGTCGAGGCCCTCCGCCATCTGCATGGTGGTCACGCCGGTGCGGGCGTCGCCCGCCAGAATCGCGGCCTGAACCGGCGCCGCGCCGCGGTATTTCGGCAGCAGGGACGCATGCACGTTGATGCAGCCGAATTTCGGGATATTCAGGACCCCCTTCGGCAGGATCTTGCCGTAGGCCGCGACCGCGACCGCATCCGGGGCAAGCTGCCCGATCTGCCTTGCGGCGGTCCCGTCCCCGAGCGTCATCGGCTGGAAAAGCCGAAGGCCTTCCGCCTGCGCCAGGACCTTGACCGGCGGGGGCGTGATCGTCATCTTCCTGCCCCGCGGCTTATCCGGCTGCGTGAACACCGCCACGACCTCGTGCCCGGCGCGAAGCAGCGCCTGCAGCGGCGGAACGGCAAAATCCGGCGTCCCCATAAAAACGACCCGCATTATTTTTCCTCCGGTGTTTTGGAAGCGTTCAACTGCTCCAGTTCCTGCGGCGTCAGCATGTGCGTCACATGCGTGAGGAACAGGATGCCGTCCAGATGGTCGATCTCGTGGCAGGAGGCGACGGCGAGGAGGTCTTCCCCGTCGTACTCGAAGAAAGCCCCGTGCCGGTCCTGCGCGCGCACCCGGACATGGCTGGGCCTCACGGTCCTGCCCCACCGGCCGGGAATGGACAGGCAGCCCTCCACCGCCTGCTGCTCGCCGTCCTTTTCCAGGATGACGGGGTTGACCAGCTCTTTGATGCCGTCGCCGACGTCGATGACGACGGCGCGGCGCAGGACCCCGACCTGAATGGCCGCCAGCCCCACCCCTTTCGCCTCGCGGAGCGTATCTGCCATATCATCCAGCAGGATGGAAAGCCGCCTGTCGAATTTTTCGACCGGCCGGCATTTTTTATGAAGAAAAGCACCCTCCCTGTCTTCCGTCAGGATATTGCGGATCGCCATGTGGACTCCTCCTTTTGCAATCAAATCATAAGATCGACTCCGGGTTCATGTCGGAAAAAGCGGTGACGCCGGAATGTTCCCGCCCGGAGGGGAACCAGACCAGCAGATGGTGGATCATCTCGCGCATCTGCCGGGTGTTCCTGCACTTGATCATCAGTTTATAACGGTATTTTCCGCTGACCTTGCCGACCGAGGCCGGCGACGGGTTCAGCACGCGCATCGGCTGCGCGGGGTAATCCCGTTGTGCCGTTTCGCGCAGCTTCTGCAGAAAATCCACGCTCGCGGCCCGGACCTTTTTTTCGTCCGCGCCGACAAAGCCGACCAGGCAGATGTCGGCGAACGGCGGGTACAGCATCTGCCTTCGCAGGGCGATCTCCGCCTTGTAAAACTCCGGGTAATTCTGCTCCGCGGCGAGGCGGATGACCTTGTTCTCCGGCGTAAAGGTCTGGATGATCGCCTTCCCGGGGTACCGGCCGCGGCCCGACCGGCCCACGACCTGCGTCAGCAGGTCGAACGCCCGCTCGTAGCTGCGGAAATCGTCGCCGTACAGCGCCTGGTCGGCGGAAAGCACCCCCACGAGCGTGACGTTCTCGAAATCCAGCCCTTTCGCCACCATCTGCGTCCCGACGATAATATCATATTCCCCGTCCGCAAACTGTTTCAGCTTTTTGTCATAGGCGAAGCGGGTCATGGTCGAATCCGCGTCCAGCCGCAGGATCCTCGCCTGCGGCAGCAGCTCCGAGAGCTGCTGCTGGGCGCGCTGCGTACCGAATCCGGAATAGCCGACCTTTTCCTCGTGGCAGTAGGGGCACTCCTTCGTAAACGGGATCGAAAAGCCGCAGTAATGGCACATCAGCCGCCGGTTCGCCGCGTGGTAGGTCAGCGTGATGCTGCAGTTCGGGCAGGTCAGCACATGGCCGCACGCGCGGCAGGAAACGAACGTGTTGTACCCTCTCCGGTTCAGAAGCAGGATGGACTGTTTTTTCTCCGCGAGGTTTTCCTGCAGGGCCGTCAGCAGCCGGGAGCTGAAAATGGTTCGGTTTCCCTGCTCGAGCTCCCGGTTCATATCGACCACGTCGACGTCCGGCAGACGCGCCGTCCCGTACCGGGCGGGCAGAACGCTGAGGCTGTAGCGCCCGTTTTTCGCAAAATAGTAGCTTTCGACGGAGGGCGTCGCCGACGACAGCACCAGCAGCGCCTTGTGATAGGCGCAGCGGTACTTCGCGACATCCCGCGCATGGTACCGGGGGGACGATTCCGATTTATACGTGCTCTCCTGCTCTTCGTCCAGGATGATGAGACCGATGTCGTCCAGCGGGGCGAAAACCGCCGAGCGCGTGCCCACCACGATGGACGCGCCGCCGGTCTTGACGCGCTTCCACTCGTCCATGCGCTCCGCGAGCGTCAGCCCGCTGTGGAAAACGGCGACGCGCGCGCCGTAGCGCGAGCGGAACAGCGAAACCGTCTGCGGCGTCAGAGAGATCTCCGGCACCATGACGATCACGCCGCGGCCGTCTTCCACGACCCGGTCGATCAGGCGCATGAAGACTGAGGTCTTGCCGCTGCCGGTCACGCCGTAGAGAAGGGCGGTGCCGCCCTTCCCCGCCCCGTACTGGGCGAGCAGGTTCCGGAAAGCCGCCTGCTGCTCCGCCGAAAGCTGAAAATCGCCGTTTTTCTCCTCGACGGGGACCGAAGCGTAGGGGTTGCGGTAAACTTCAACATCATAATACTGCGCCGCGCCCTTTTTGACAAGTGCGTTCACGACGGAAGAGGTTACGCCCGCAAAATAGCACACTTCCTTGAGCGAAGCGGGGCCGGCGTCCGTCAGGATCTTGACCACGGCCTTCTGCTTGGGCGTGAGCCTCTGCGGGTCGCCGGCCCCGGAAAGGCGGACCATTTTCTGTTTCGCGTCGCGGATGTTCCGCACGGCCCCGCTGCTTTTCAGCAGGATTCCCCTGTGCAGGAGCCGCTCCAGAACGTTGCTGTCCGCCGACAGCCCCATCTGGCGCAGGAGTTTGTCGCGGCGGACAAAGCCGCCCCCCGCCCCGGAGAGAAAATGAACGGCCTGCCGCTCCTCCTCATTCAGCGCGGACAGATCCAGTCCCCCCTCCGGCTCTTTCAGCGCGTATTCCGTCTTCAGCTTCAGCTCGATGCCGGAAGGGAAAAAAAGCCTCGCGGCCTCGAACAGCGTGCTGAACGTGTGCTCGGCAATCCAAAAAACAAGGCCCACGGCTTCCGCAGAGAGAAGCGGGGCCCGGTCCAGAACCAACAGCACACTCTTCAGTTTTTTCGTCTCCTGCGCCGGGCGCTCTTTCAGGCCGAGCACGACCCCCACCCGTCTCGCGTTGGCGACGCCGAACGGAACGACCACCCGGCAGCCGGTGAGTTCGCGGGAGGACAGAGATTCCGGCACCAGATAGTCGAACGCCCTGTCAAAGTGATAAACGGCGTTCTCCACAGCGATTTCCGCGACGGCCGCCACCTCCATCACCTCTTACAACCGGTCAGGAATCCGTATCGTCGTTGGGGTTGTTCTTTTCTACCATCGTATATTTATGATGAATATATTCCTGAACCGCGATCTCGACCGGTTTGTCGTCCAGAATCTCCCTGTTCTTCTCCGCGTCTTCCGAAATCTGCCTCGCGCGCTTGGAAACGGCGATGACGAGGGAATAACGGCTCTGCTTGGGGGTCAGGATCAGATCTGCGATGGGTTTTATCATTTTTTCAGCATCCTTTCAATCAGCGGCAGGTTCCTCTGCACACGGTTCTTTTCCGCGTGCAGGATCTCGCGGATCCGGTCCGCGGCGAGCCCGGCTGAGTCGTTGACGACGACATAGTCGTAGTTGACGGCTTCCGGGATCTCCCGGCGGGCGGTCTCAAGCCGCCGGCGGACCGCCTCTTCGGACTCGGTGCCGCGCTTGCGCAGGCGGCGCTCCAGCTCTTCCATCGAGGGGGGAAGGATGAAGACGCCGACCGAATCCGGACACTTCCGGCGCACCTGGGCGCCGCCCTTGACCTCGATGTCGAGGACGACGTCGATCCCCTGCGCGGTCCATTCGCGGATGGGGGCGGCGGGCGTGCCGTAGAAGTTCCCGCAGTACTCCGCGCTCTCGAGCATTTCACCGGAATCGACCATCCGCTTAAATTCTTCCCGGGATATAAAATAATATTCCCTGCCGTCTTTTTCGCCGGGCCTCGGCGCGCGCGTCGTGGCGGAAACGGAGAACCGGATGGGACCACCCCCCGAGAGCAGCGCCTTCAGCACGGTGCCCTTCCCCGCTCCGGACGGACCGGAAAGGACGACCGGCAGGCCTTTATTCGTCATTTTCGTCGAGTTCCTCCTCGCCGATGTCGTTTCGCTCGTCGTTCAGGCGGTTCGCGACCGTCTCCGGCTGAACGGCGGAGAGGATCACGTGGTCGCTGTCGGTGATGATGACCGCGCGGGTGCGCCGCCCGTACGTCGCGTCGATCAGCGTGCCGCGCTCCTTCGCATCCTGGATGATCCGCTTGATGGGCGCGGATTCCGGACTGACGATTGCCACAAGCCTGTTTGCGGAAACCATGTTTCCGAAACCGATATTGATCAGTTTCATATGATTTCTCCCTTTTAGATATTAGAGATTAGAGATTGGATGTTGGAAAGGGCAAGACCAGGGGATTTTCAAGTCAGCACTATTCGATGTTCTGAATCTGCTCGCGGATTTTTTCGATTTCCGCCTTCATGTCCACGACGATGTGGGAGATCTCGGCGTCCGCGCACTTGGACCCGATCGTGTTGGCCTCGCGGTTCATCTCCTGCGTGAGGAAGTCGAGCCTGCGGCCGACGGCGCCGCCGGATTCCATCAATTTGTCAAACTGGGCAACATGGCTGCGGAGGCGGACGGTTTCTTCCGTGACGCTGACCTTGTCGGCAAAAACGGCAGCCTCGGTCAGGACCCGCTGCTCGTCGACGCCCGCTCCGTCAAGGAGCGCGCCGAGGCGCTCGGTGAATTTGGCCCGGAATTCTTCGACCGTCTTCGGGGAACGCTCTTCGATTTCTCCGACGGCCTGCAGGATGGCCCGCGTGCGGCCGACGAGGTCCTCCTGCAGGCGGGCGCCCTCCGCTTCCCGCATGGCGAGGAGCGGGGCCACCGCCTCCCGCAGGACTTCTCCGACCTGCCGCCAGACCTTCTCTTCATCCTCCGGCTCACGGCGGACAGTCAAGACATCCGGGCACCGCGCGACGGTGCCGACGGTGATGTCGTCCGGTAGGCCGTATGTCCGGCTCAGTTCCCGCAGCGCCGCGAGATACCCGGCCGCGAGCGTTTGATTGACCACGACCTCGGTCTGCGTGTCGTCCGGCGTCTCGAGAGAGACCAGAACGTCGATCTTGCCGCGCGTCAGGCTCTGCTGCAGACAGGTCTTGATCTTGTCCTCCAGAAA
>ENA-UOOI01002269-UOOI01002269.1-fermentation-metagenome-genome-assembly--contig:-NODE-2269-length-17228-cov-3.640599_pt1 | contig 17228 bp, 12 predicted proteins | sample MGYA00245779_ERZ724027 | MGnify/ENA primary metagenome ERZ724027 (study PRJEB28704, sample SAMN03018318) | fermentation metagenome | biome: anthropogenic terrestrial biome; feature: soil; material...
CAGCAAACAACTACTCCTATTGTTTTATTGCCGAGAATGTAGAGAAACTAGGGGATCAGGCTTTAGACGAATCGGAAGAGTTAACGGTTCATCTGCTCTCTTTCGAAGAATTGAAGGAGTTGCTCGAAAGCGGCAGGGTCGTCCAGGCCACCATGGCCGCCCCACTCTGGAAATATATGGCGATGTCCGGCAGATAACGTCTCTACCTTACTCCATGCATCAGTTTCTGTAATCTTTTAGATAACAGGAACAAAATAAAGGATGCTACAGCGGCCATCACTACAAACACCATAAAGAAATCGAAAAGGGTGACGATCTCAATGCTGAGTAGTGATTTCACCCGACCCTCCTCCGGATAGAGGGAACTCAGGGCGCCTGCAAGCTTATTGGCAGTGGCCATGGAAAGGTACCACACCCCCATCAGCAGGGAGGCAAAACGGACAGGAGACAATTTATTCACCATGGAGAGACCTATCGGAGAGAGACAGAGCTCACCCATCGTGTGGATGAAATACAAACCCACAAGCCAGAGAATACTCACCTTCACACCCGGTTCCACTCCCCGAACACCGAAAGCAATCAAAAGATAACCCAGTGAGAGCAGAAACAACCCGATTCCCTGTTTTACCGGCGAGGAGGGCTCCCTGTTTTTCACTCCCAGTACGAGCCACAACCGCGCGAAGAGGGGTGCCAGCAGGATGACAAAGACAGCATTAAAAGACTGAAACCAACTGGTGGGCATCGTCCATCCCAAAATTTCCCGATGGGTCTGTTCTTCCGCGAAATAGGTGAGTGAAATTCCGGCTTGTTCAAAAGCAGACCAGAAGAATATCACGAAAAAGGCAATAATATAGATAACCCCGATGCGGTGACGTTCAATCTTGGATAACGACTTGTCTGAAATAATAAAAGCCGGTACAATCAGCGTAGCGGTATAAATTAATGCACCGATTACATCCCCCCTGAAGAGATAAATAAACAGGGCGAACAGGATAATTGCACCTGACAGCCAAAATAACAACTCTTTAAAGGTATATTTCACAGCCGGGATCGTATCGGTCGCGGACGATTGTTTCCCCGCAGCCGGGTGAACACCGATGGGATTTCCGTTGGGATCGACCAGGTATTTATCTTTGCGCAGGACATAGAGTATGAGACATAGCAATGAAACGATCGCAGCTACCAGAAATCCCCACTTGAAATCTGCCGGATTACCTGTATCTCCCAGAAAACCGCAAATGATGGGTGCAACAAATGCGCCGAGGTTGACACCCATATAGAAGATGGTATAGGCTGAATCGAGCCGCCTGTCGCCCGGCTCATACAGTTGCCCCACAAAAGTGGAAACATTGGGTTTGAAAAAACCATTGCCGAAAATCAATGCACCCAGCCCCATATACATCAGCCATTTCGCCGCTTCAGGATGTTGATAATTGAGTGCACTGAAAAACATAAATAACTGTCCGACCACCATCAGCACGGTTCCCCAGAAAGTGGAGCGTCTCATTCCCCAATATTTATCGGCCACATATCCGCCTATCAGCGGAGTAAGATAAACCAATCCGGTATAATTCCCGTAAATAAGAGATGAGAGTTCTTTATCCATCATCAACGCGTTGATCATATAGAGCACAAAGAGCGCACGCATACCATAATAACCGAATCGTTCAGCAATGGAGATGGAGAATACAAAATAGAGCCCTTTGGGGTGTTTTGCCGTTTTTGCTATCATAAGAATGGATGTGATAAAGCTGTAAAAGTAGCCATTTTTAACTGATTATTCCCCCATTCCGATACTCTTTTCGGAGATATCAGGAGAAAGTACCCTGCTTTATCCTATTTTGACTATTTTTGCAGGTAAAATGCCTCGCAACTGAAATGAACAACCCGGCACTCTATTTGATTCCCTCCCTATTGGGCGATACACCTGTGGAACAGGTGATCCCGCCCTATAATATCAGTGTGGCCTCCCACCTGAAATACTTTATTGTGGAAAATGTACGATCGGCGCGCCGTTTTCTGAAAAAATGCAATCCCGGTATCGATATCGATGCGCTCACCTTTTATGAGTTGAACAAACATACCGACCGGAACCAGATCGCAAGTTACCTGCTGCCTATGAAGTCGGGAGAAAGTATGGGAGTGATCTCCGAGGCAGGCTGTCCTGCCTTGGCCGATCCCGGCGCCGATGTAGTGGCTATCGCGCAACATGAAGGCTACAGGGTTGTTCCTTTGGTCGGCCCCTCATCTATTTTGATGGCGATAATGGCATCGGGATTCAACGGACAGAGTTTCGCCTTTCACGGTTATCTTCCCATCGACGCGGGCGAACGGGCAAAAAAGCTGAAACAGCTCGAAGCAAGGGCTTACAGCGAAGACCAGACGCAACTCTTTATTGAAACACCCTACCGGAACCAGAAACTGGCGGAAGACATACTGCAGCACTGCAAGCCTCAAACCCGGCTATGTATCGCCATACACATCTCCTGCGAGGATGAATCCATCGTAACACAAAGCGTGAAAGCATGGGAAGGCAAACTGCCGGACATGCATAAAAAACCGACTGTTTTTCTGATCTACAAAGGGTAAAAGTTATAGGTCATATACATTTATTTGTAAAATCAATTCCGCTTCCAACTGGCTAATTCTCTGTGAAAATTATACGTCACACACATTTGTTCATGCTTTTATTGGAAAGGATTAGGAGAAACGAAGTCCCAGCGAAACTCCAACCGGTGAATCAATCACTTTTTGCAAGTTTTTTAATTGCCTGCTCCCGGTTGAATTTAAATAAATAAGTATCCGGATTGGGTAAGCGCCAAACTAATTCAAACAATTCTTCATTTGCCAGAATGGCGGGATACAAATACCGTACGGTAGAAGCATACCCTAATTGTTCCAATACGACGTATTCCACATTTTTATCGATCAGGTCTTTTATTACTTCTTGCGGTTCGATGCTATATAAATAGTTTATGGCATATAAGTCGGGCGCAAAATAGGTGAAGAATTCCGGTTTCCGGCAACAACAAACCGTATTTTTGGGCAATTGTTTCTGCATCTCTATAGCCATGGTAAAGTAATTTGCAAATGCAGGAGGATAAGGGTCTTTTGCTTTTACCGAAAGCGTTTTTATAGGGGGCCATAACAGAAAAACCATGACAAGAAACACGTAAGGTAAATAAGAAACTGTTTTTGGTGCGCCTTTTACCCGGGATGGAACCAAACAGTACAATCCGATATAAAAACAAACAATAATGAAAGGAGCGATAGGTACTACATAACGACTTTCATTGCCGCCGTGCCAAAGCATAAACAAACCTATCTGACCCAATAAATAGGCAATAAATACCCATTTTAGCGGTTTCAGATTCCAGGCCCCGTATAATATAATACCTAAAAGAAGGAGTCCCGCTATGATTTGAAAAATACCGGAATTCACTTCATAATTCACAGGAATAAATGGGAAAAGGATCTCTTTAAACCCCTTTATTACAGTTTCATCAAAGTTTGCTATCATTTTACGGATGAATTCACCGACAGACGAAATACTTCCCTCTTCCGGCCGCCAGGGATTCACGGTCATCATTGTACCAAAATAACGGGATTCTATACCGATAGCGCGATTCCTGATCCACCAGGGCAACAGCAGCAATAAAATACCGCCGCCAACGGCTATTCCGCGAAGCCATTGCTTACGGAACAAAAAGAATATGACGATTGCAAAGATCAATGCGATTCCTGCCGCACGCACGTAGTAAGCGCAAGCGGCAAAGACAATTACCGTACATAACCATAGCGATATACGAAAACGGCTTATTCCTTTTTCAAGGGTGCAATATTTGTAAAGAGCATACAAACAAACCACCGAACAGAATAAGAACAGCATTTCAGACATTACCATACTCGAAAACTGTAGCGCTTGAGGAGAAAAAACAGCCAATAGAGTACAGACGAAGGCCAATACCTGGTTGCTTGTTATCTTGCATAGCAAGTAGAATATACCCGCTAAGCTTATAAAGAATAAGATCCCATTCAATACCTTGAAAAAAACAAGACTATGGATGCCCAAAAGCATAAAAACAGATAAAAAAGCGGAATAGCCGGGTGGAAAGTGGCTTGCCGGTATGGTTCCGTTTGGAGTAACATTGGAATATCCCAATCCGCCGGAAATATTTTTCGCCAAAGTAAGGTAATGCGCATTATCCCCGTTCAAATCTAATTTCGCATCGAATATCATTGTATAAATCAAGGTAAACAATACGCCTACTATCAATACATAAATCCAGTTGTTCTTCATCTCAATTCTTATTATATAATTTCGACTTTATCCATCCCTGTTTACAGAACGGATACATAATGGAAACCCTCAATACACCCAACCCATAAATGATGCTGCGTCTGAGGTTGATGGAAGACGCTTCTTTGAAATATCTGGTCGGACAAGTAATCTCCGCTATTTCGTAACCTTGATAAAAAATTTGAGAAATGATCTCATTATCAAATATAAAATCATCGGAGTTGGCATTGAAATTAATATTCCGCAGGACTTCAGCCGAGAAAGCCCGATACCCGGTGTGATATTCAGACAGTTTCTGGTTTAATAATATGTTCTGAAAGAAAGTCAGTACCCGGTTGGCGATGTATTTTACCAAAGGCATTCCGCCTTTAATGGCGCCTTTCCCTAAAATGCGGGATGCAAAAACCACCGGATAAAGTCCGTTTGCAATGATATACGCCATAGAAGCAATGAGTCTAGGCGTGTATTGATAATCAGGGTGAAGCATAATAATGATATCGGCATTCAATTCCAAGGCGCGATTATAACACGTTTTTTGATTGCCGCCATACCCTTTGTTCCGGGTATGTATCTGGATCTCACGAATGCCTAATTTCTCTGCTACCTTTATCGTATTATCATTACTCCTATCGTCCGTTAAGATCACTTCATCCACGATATCGAAAGGTATTTCGCTGTAGGTTTTTTCCAGTGTTTGTTCGGCATTATAAGCCGGCATTACAATCACTACTTTTTTATCTTTAATCATACTAAAAAGCCGGAAACATATATAAGAGCCGTTCACGCGTACTGTTTCTTACATTACGCAGAAACCGGAAAAAACCTAACTGGATATTTAGTTAAAAGATATGAAACAGATTTAGAGGATAGGAAAAACAGAGGCTGTCAAACAGAGAAATTACTAAACGAGGGATTGTTAAACAGGGATATTTTAGACAGAGATTATCAAACAGGGGTAGTTGACAGGGATAAACAAGTGGGCCGTTAGACAGGGAACTGTCAGACACGTGGGCGATTAAACAGGGGAATTATTCAATATGAGGACCATTAGAAAGTCCGGCTCAGAGAAATCATAAAACTCCGTCCGTTTTTCACTTCATGGATAATCGGATCATGCCCTTTGTCGTAGTTTTCAGTTTTACCCGGAAGAAGTTTTTCCGTCGGAAAACCATATTCGCCCCGAACATAATCATCCGGCATGTTCGTATAAAAAATCTGAGTAGCGTTGAGCAGATTGCTGCCGCTCAGCTTTAACCAAATATCACTCTTAGGAAACCGGTAACTAATACTCGCTTCGATAGAGGTAAGGGGGGCCCGGTATTCGTGCTGATAAGCGTTTTCACCCGGCAAGAAAAGTTGGCGTCCGCTACGGTTAAACAGCATATTCGCATGCAGGTTTTTATCGGTATAGCTGATTCCCGCATTCAACTGAGAAGGTGTCTGTCCCGAAAGCGGACGTTTTTGTGTACTTTCGGTTTCGATAAACATATCTTCCTCATCTTCCTGCGGAATCACCATGACTCTTTTACCTTTCACCGATGATCGTGTCAAGACCAATCCCGCAGAAAGTTGCACTTTCCTCAGAAAACCGGAACCGCCCATAAAATCCAGATGTTTGCGAATTTTCGCTTCAAATCCGTAACTGTAGGCTTTGTCCGAGTTTTGCAGCACATACATACGTTCATCCGGTCTGTATAAATAGGTTGTTCGTTCTATGGGACGGTCGATATGCCTGTAAAACAGTCCCGCGGAAACGATATCCTGGGGGCCGATATATTTTTCAATTAAAAAATCGGCTGCCTGGACGATAGAGGGAAATACTGTACGGTTGACAGCCGTGCCGAGAAGATATGTGTCGTACACAGGATAAGGAATGTAGTCCGCCAACTTAGGACGAATCACGGAACGCTGGAAACTCAATCGCACATTCAGGTCCTTCAGTGGCATATAAACAATATTAGCCGAGGGTGAAGCATACCACTTCCGGTTCTCACCCGGTATGGTTTGCTCATTAGCATCAATTGTCCCGTAATCCTCATAATCGCCCCGGACACCCCATACAAAGCGCATTTTCTCTTCCCACCGGTGTTCGAACATCACGAAAGGAAGATGTTGTATCATGTTTGCGCTGAAATCATTTCGTTCAAGGATCTGATAGATGCGTGAGGAGGGATCCGGATTATCAATCTGATTATCGTAACTGTAAAGGGCTTCATTCGATATAAAACGGAGACGCTTATAATTTCCGTTGTAACCTATCATTGCTTTATGGTGCGTCTTGTTCAGCAAAAAAGAATAACTTGCCGATATCCCCGCGTGAAAATTCCGTTCCCGGTTCATATACCAACCGCTCGAGGCCGGATAGATAGCCCGCAATTCAGGATGCTGATGCAGAAAATACAAAAGAGAGTCATCTTTTAACGGTTTGTACATTTCCGAGAAAGCAGCATCTTTCCGCTCACGTTGAACGAATGTATGAGACATGTTCCATCGCAGTAAAATTCCGCCGACCATATGTTGTCCTTCCAGCTTATTCTGATACAGGTCAGAAAATGTAGGATAGTTGAAGAACTGAGAGGTGAGATTGCTTCCGCTTCCGGAGATATCTTCCAAATGCGTTGTGATCTCCGTCAAGTTGTTATCGAAACTCCGGGTAAAAACGTTTCTGATACTGAGCCTGTTTTTCCCGAATTGCCACCCTGCGTTCAGCACGCCACCGGTTACCGTATTATAATAATAAGTATATCCTCTGTTTCGTTCGCCATTAGAATTTCCCGTATACCCTCCCAGGTAATCCCATCTTCCGCGCTGTGTATGATTGATGACGGACTGCTGTGAGCTGTTTTGATAAGAGAGCGAAAGAACAAACCCTAAGCGGTCGCCTGTCTCCCGCAATGTGTGCGTTCTGCCGATAGTAATGTTATAATGCTGCGGAGGAAAAGATTTCCCGTCGGAAATAGCGAAGTGTCCGGCAGGAAACAAGGTTGTATTTTCAGGCATTCTCTCCGGCTTTCCCGGGATTACGGACAGAAGCGGTTCCGGCATTTCGCGGCTGTGGTCATCAAACCCGATAAAATCAAAGTTCCCTTTCCTTCTTCCGCGTAGGGTTTTGAACGTACTTAGCGTATTAAACTGATAAGAGGCTTTTAGTTCGACATAATTTTGTTCGGGAATGTCTTTGGTGATGATTTCGGTAATTCCTCCGGCGAAACCGACGGGAATATCGGGTGTGGAAGATTTGAGAAGGCGGATATTATCTACCAACGCGACCGGAATCAGATCGAAAGAGAAAATTTTGTAGGAGGGATCATAATTCGGTAACGGAATACCGTCCAAAAGTATTTCGTTCCATCTACCGCCTGTTCCGCGAATAATCTGGGAATGATTTTCATCAAAGCTGATACCCGGTAGGAGTGTCATTGCGTCTTGCACGGTTGTACCGGCAGAACGGTTTATTTGTTGGCTGCCGAGAACGGAACTGATATAAGGCGTGTTTCGTTGAGCGCGTAACGCACCTGCAATGGTACTTTCCGGTTGAGTATACGTAACAACCACCTCGTCCAGGCGGATGTCGGTTTCTTTTAGCGCAATATCCAAACGGGTGGTCCGGTTTTCTTTTACTTCGGTATGTTGAATCCGCACCGGCTCATAACCCATAAAACCGATCTGAATGGCGTAACTTCCGGGAGGCAATACCAGTGAGTAATCACCGTTCATTCCTGTCATGGTACCTTTTTGCAGGGCTTGTACCTGAACAGTTGCTCCGGGCAGCGCTATACCGAACCCATCGGTTATTTTTCCGGCCAGGTAGCCTGTAGCCGGTGTTTCTGCGGAGCGGCGGACAATCACAAAACGGTTAGCATTCACTTTCCGGTAGGTGAGCGGCGTATTTTCGAGCGAGTAGCGTATCCAGTCTTCCACATCTACAGATTCGCTTGTAAATGCCGAAGCGGTAATTCCTTCCAAAAAACGGCTCTCATACGTAACGAACTGCCCGTTTTCTTTTCCGGCACCGGCTATTTTCTCCATCCTCAAAAGCATCGGTTCCTTTGGAAAGGAAATGGTCTGGGCCGGCAAACGGAGACTGTTTCCCGTAAAGAGAATAATCAATACGATTATGCATTGTATTTTAGGCAAATACCGGGGCATTTGTATTTCTCTTTAAGAATCTTTCGGAAAGAAAATAATTTGATCGGCCGTGATCCGGTAGGATAAATGATAAAGCGCAGCAATTTCGGTTGAGATCTCCCCGGGAGAAGTGTCCCGATTGAAAGTGATGTTGACAGACATTATTTCAGGGTTATGTTCAAAAATCATTTCCTTTCCATAGAACTGCCGTACACGGAAACGAAGTTCATCCAATGAAGCATTTTCCAAAACAATCGTCCCTGTACGCCACGCCGATCTCCCGGCGCTATTCACCTTTTCACGGGTAAGTATTTTCTCCGATTCACGGTAGGTCGCTTTTTGGTCGGGTATAAGCTCTATATTTTCACCACCCGAAGTTTCCACCTTCACTTTTCCGCTCAAAACACTGATTTCCTGAAACGGCAACTCTTTATAACTCTGGATCGTAAAACTTGTACCGAGCACCTGAACCGTTAATCCTTCGCGGAGATGCACAGTAAACGGTTTCGCTTTGTCCTCTTTTACATCAAAGAAAACTTCCCCTTCATCGAGCCAGATTTCGCGTGTAGTTCCCTCCACACTGCCTTCGTGTAAACTGAGGGTAGTGCCGGCATTCAGGGAGAGCTGCGAACCATCCGGCAATGTGACGTGCTCGATACTTTTTCCCGAGACATATTGCCGGGAGGCGGACGCGGTAATAAGATCCGGCGTAAATGATGCTTGCTGGTAACGCTTCTGATAAAACACAAACATCCCGATAAGTAGCAACACGACACCCGCGACCGAACCGATTACGGCAGGAGAGAGAGTGCGTTTTTTTGCAGTGGGTTTTGCGCCTTCAATCTTTACGTCTGTTTGCTTGAAGACAAAATCTTTTGTTTCACTATCCAACTCCTGAATCAGGTCGCCCGTTACTTCAAACTCTTTTTCAGGAATAACCTCCTTTTCAAGAGATTCAATGATATCGTTTTCCTCCCGGGTTGTATTGCCTTTACGGTATCTTTCGAACAAATCGCGGGTAATTGCCGCCTTTTCTTGTGCCGACAGGGTATCCCGTAAATTTTCTTTCTTTTCTTTCATTCTTTTACCGCCGATAATCATTTTGACGGATAAAATTACTCATTTTTTGTAAACTACCGGATATATAAAGTTAAAAGTTGACCTAACCTGAAGATTCAAAGATTTTCCTTATTTTTGTTACGAATTGCACACAACGGACGAAATATTATTAAACGCAATGGAGGAAAAAGATGAAAAGGCTTTTTCCCTATTTTACGAAAGGTATAGCAATACCATTCTTTGTTTTGTATTGTCTAAAGTGCACAACAGGGAAATCGCCAAAGAAATCGTGCAGAACTTCTGGGTCGCTTTTTGGGAAAATCCCCGTATTCTGCGTGCAAATAAAGAGGGATGTGTGAAAGTTTTTTTATTGCAGTATTTGCGTTTCCGCATCTATGATGTGTATCGTATTGCCGTTCCCGAAACAATTTCCGTTGAAGAAGCCGAAGTGTTGTCCAACACAACCGTTTACGAAAATATTGAAAAAGAGGAGCTAAAAGAAATTGTACATGACGCGTTGAAAAATAGTTCATTACTGACAAAAAACAGCTTTTGGATGAGAGTGGAAAGCATTCCGGCCAAAGAAGTGGCGGACGAATTGGGTGTAACTACGCAAACAGTTCATAACAAGTTTTCGCAATCATTGGCGATTATCAGAAAATATATAAAAACACACTATCCCGAAATAATTAAAGGCTAAAGGACGAATGAAAGAGCATGTGATCTAATCAATCTTTGTCTTTTATTAAATACAAAATGCAGCATATAAAGGCACTGATTTTATTCCATTTTCAAAACCAAAGTTCTTTTTGGATATACGAATAGAATACGGCGATTTATATTTCTCAACAAAGATTCCTAAGCTTTTTGAACGATTTCTCCTGCCCTTTTTTACTTCCACAGGAATGACCACATCATCAGTCTGGAGAACAAAGTCAACCTCAGCCTTGCCATTACTCTGCCAATACAGTAAATCATATCCTTTGGTGCCAAACACCTGTGCTATATAATTTTCCGTCATGGCTCCAAGAAAAATATTATCCACTTCAATCGGTGATAATATGGTTTGTAATGGTATCTTCGACCGCATTGTAAGAATACCAATATCACCCATATATAGCTTGAAGTTTATCAAATCGACATATGCATTTATCGGAATATAAGCATGCTCCAGACGTTGACATTTAAGAACAATTCCAGCAAGAATTAGCCATTCGATAGCTTCCCCGAAAATTGTAGCTGTACCTCCTCTTTGGACGACTTTATACTGGAACTTTGTGTTTTCTTTGGCTAACTGTGCCGGGATAGAGTTATAGCACGCTCTGATCTTAATACTGGTTGACGGGGCTGCATATTTTGCCATATCGGCAATATATTCATTAAGAATATCGTTTTGAACAGGTTGTATCTTAATAAAACTTTCTGTTTCGATAAACGTCACCACAGCAGCAGGCATACCTCCCACAATAAAATATTTTTGGTACATTTCCAATGCTACATCATGTAATGCTTCAGGCATAGCCTCATCTTTAGCATAATGGGATTTTATTTCTTCTGCTAATTTATCCATATTCATGGCCCATAAAAACTCCTCAAAGTCTAAGGGATACATATTTATCTCATTGACTTTGCCTACAGGGAAAGAATATTTTTCACGGTTAATGGTTACTCCCAATAATGAGCCGGCTGCTATAACATGGTATTCCGGCGTTTGTTCACAGAAGTACTTTAATGAAGTTAATGCCCTTTCGCACGCTTGTATCTCATCGAAGAATACAAGTGTTTTTCCCGGGATTATTTCCTGCATTTTTGTCGCTTCAAGGTATTGAATGATTTTTTTAGGAGATAATTCTGTTTCCAGAAATTTACAAAGAGTGGACTCAATTTCCATATTTAAGTATAACATACTTTCATAATGCTCTCTAGCTAATTGTTCCACAATATAAGTTTTACCAACCTGACGCGCTCCGTTGATAATTAATGGCATCCTGTGGGGATTATTTTTCCATTCTATAAGAGATTTGCTTACTCTTCTTTTCATTGGACTGTTTTTTGCAAATCTACCAATATATTCCGAAAAATCAAAATATTCTGACTTTTTCGAACATATTAACACTATAGTCGATTAAATTTTATCCTTTGCCCATCATATGGCTCATTGAAACTTTTTGGCTACATTTGCAGTTCGATTACGTTTAGACTATTTTTTTCGAAATAATTGAATTGTACACCTTTTCCGTAATGATCATCAGATACAACGTACAACTACAATCATATAACTCTTTCCGAACGAAAGCGTCAGCAAGAATATTCTGCGAACCACGATCGGCAGGGGAACTTTCGGAAATCATCCACACTTTTCCCGATGAACGGAAACTGATTCTCGGGAACGGGTTCAATCTTTTTTTCACGGAAGATTTCGACGGACTGGTCATCAAACCCGCCATCCGGGGTATCCGTATCCTATCGGAGAGCGACCGGTTCGTGGAAATGGAAGTCGGTGCGGCCGAAGATTGGGATCATTTTGTAGCACACTGCGTGGACAACGGCTATGCCGGTATCGAAAACCTGTCGCTTATTCCCGGCTCTGTGGGTGCAAGCCCGGTGCAGAATATCGGTGCATACGGCACGGAGGCGATGGATGTGATTACCAAAGTAAAGATGGTAGAGCTGCAGACGGGGAATTACGCAGCGTTCTCCAACGAAGAGTGCGGATTCGGATATCGCGACAGTATCTTTAAACGTACCGGTCTTTATGTGATTACTTCTGTGGTTTTCAGGTTGGAAAAATCGTTTCACTACAAAGAGAAATATATCGACCTGAGCCGTGAACTGGAAGGGATACCCTCTCCTACTCTCACTCAGGTTCGCGATGCCATTATCCGCATCCGCACCCGGAAACTGCCCGATTATACACTGCTGCCGAATGCCGGAAGCTTCTTCAAAAACCCTGTTCTTAGGGTGGAAGAAAAGGATCAATTGCAACAGAAGCTGCCGGATGCGCCCATCTACAACGTGGGGGAAGGCCAATTCAAAACCTCGGCGGCCTTCCTGATCGATAAGGCCGGATATAAGGGAAAACGCCGCGGGATGGTGGGAACATACGAACACCATTCACTTATCATTGTGAACTATGGTACCGATAACGGCCGGGAGATCCTGGATTTTATGCGTGAAGTACAACATGAAACACAGCAACAATTCGGCGTAATGCTCGAGCCGGAAGTGCGTATTTATTAACTATAAAAAACGGTCAATATGTCATCATTTATCATTGAAGGCGGATGCAGCCTCAAAGGGGAAATCACACCACAGGGAGCCAAGAACGAAGCCCTGCAGGTAATTTGCGCCACCCTGCTCACACAGGAGGAAGTGATCATAGAGAACGTACCTGATATACTGGATGTAAACAATCTCATCGCGTTGCTCTCGGATATGGGGGTAGAGGTAAAAAAACTGAGTGGGGAGAGCTATTCCTTCAAAGCAGAAAAGATCGACCTCTCCTACACCCAATCGATAGATTTCATGCAGAAGAGCGCTGCAATGCGGGGGTCTATCATGATCGTAGGACCTCTTCTGGCACGGTTCGGAGAGGCAGTCGTACCCAAACCGGGCGGCGACAAGATAGGACGGCGACGGCTGGATACACATTTCAACGGTATCATGAAATTAGGCGCCGAACTGATCTTCAACGAGCAGAAACAACTTTTCACCCTTTCTGCCCAAAAGCTGGCCGGACAATATATCCTGCTTGATGAGGCTTCCGTTACCGGTACTGCCAACCTGCTGATGGCCGCCGTCCTTGCCGAAGGGGAGACCGTCATCTATAATGCGGCCTGTGAACCTTATGTGGAACAGTTGAGCCGGATGTTGGTGCGCATGGGGGCACGGATCGAAGGGATCGGATCCAACAGACTGACAATAAATGGCGTATCCCGTCTCTCCGGGTGCCACCACCGTTTGCTGCCCGATATGATCGAGATCGGCAGTTTTATCGGTATGGCAGCCATGACCGCTTCGGAGATCACCATAAAAGATACATCAGTGACGCATCTCGGCATCATTCCCGAAAGCTTTCGCCGCTTAGGCATCATTGTGGAACAACGGGGGGACGACCTTCATATTCCGCAACAGGAGAACTATACCATCGAATCCTTTATCGACGGTTCCATTCTCACTATCGCCGACGCACCCTGGCCGGGACTTACGCCGGACCTCCTCAGCGTGATGCTGGTAGTCGCCACCAAAGCGGAAGGATGTGTGTTGATCCACCAGAAGATGTTCGAAAGCCGCCTTTTTTTCGTGGATAAACTGATCGATATGGGAGCGCAAATCATTCTCTGCGACCCCCACCGGGCTACTGTTATCGGGATGGGTAAACGCTTCCGGCTTCGGGGAATGACGATGACATCCCCCGATATACGCGCCGGGATCTCGCTGCTTATCGCCGCCATGAGCGCCGACGGCATGAGTACCATCCACAATATAGACCAGATCGACAGGGGATATCAGGATATCGACCGGCGTTTGAACGCATTGGGTGCGAGGATTGAAAGGAAATAAAAGACGGCGTCCGATTAGAACCGGAACATTCGGGATGCCGACTGAACCATGCACCGTTATTTTACGTTTAATCACCAGGCAACATCTAAAAAGCACCCAATATGTCGAAAATCAACGATTTCATAAAACTCCATTCCGGTGACGAACCATTCATCCTCGGGAACGTATGGGACGCCAAAAGTGCGCAACTGGCAGAAAAGGCAGGTTATAAAGCTGTAGGCCTCTCCGGACACGCCATTGCCGAAAATCTCGGCTACCGGGACGGCGAGGATATGAGTTTCGACGAGTTGCTGTTCGTAGTGGGCAGAATCATCAAATCGGTTTCTATTCCCGTTTCGGTGGATATCGACGGCGGATACGGCAGAAGTATCGGCAAAGTGAATGAACACATCGGACAACTCGTGAAAATGGGTGCGGCAGGTATCAATATTGAGGACTCTGTAGTAAAAGACGAAAAACGGATCCTGGTGGAAACCGGGAAATTCGCTAAAATCATAGATGGTATACGTACGTTTCTGGCGGAACAGAAATCGAAACTTTTTGTCAATATCCGTATCGATACATACGTAACCAAACAACCCAACCCGCTGGAAGAAACATTGAAACGTGTCAGGCTATTCGAAGAGGCCGGCGCCGACGGCATATTTGTGCCACTGCTTTCGACCGATAAAGAAATAACAAAGGTGGTGCAAAGCACAAAATTGCCCTTCAATGTGTATTTACAGCCCGAAACGCCCTCGTTTTCCAAACTAAAACAAATAGGTGTAAAGCGTATCAGCAGCGGTGCAGCCCTTCATGCTCAAAGCTACGCAAAAGCATCCGAATTGTACTCCCTTCTCCTAAACGAAAAGCGTTTCGGCAAGTTATTCCCATAAAAACACACCTGAAAAATAGATTCAGCCTTTCCATCGAAAATATTTGCTTTTTCGGCAAGTCTTTTATTACTTTGCAAATAATTTTAATATGATTATCTGCAAAATATTACGTATCCATTATCTAACTCCGTTGATTAGGACGGAACAGATGGGTTTTTAGCACAAGAAAGCGATAATCTTATCATTAAGAGATCTCCACAAATACATTTTTGCTTTGCGGAGCCATAACATTGCATTATAATTATTCGACAACCACATAAAATTATGCCAACGAATCCGGTCGTAACCGACATTAAACAAGTAACCATTCGATTTTCAGGCGATTCCGGAGATGGGATGCAGCTTTCGGGAACATTATTTTCCACACTATCGGCTATCTTCGGGAATGAAATTGCCACATTCCCCGATTTTCCCGCTGAAATCCGTGCCCCGCAAGGTTCACTACACGGTGTTTCGGGGTTTCAGGTGCGGATCGGAGCCAAAGATGTTTATAATTCAGGTGACAAAACCGATGTACTGGTCGCCATGAATCCTGCTGCCCTGAAGATGAACGCCCAGTTTCTAAAAAAAGGATCTATCGTGCTTTTCGATACCGATTCGTTCCAGAAAAGAGACCTGGATAAGGCCCTCTTCCAGACACTGGATCCGTTTGCTGAACTCAATCTGGATTATGTACAGCCTATAGGGGTAGATATCACTACCCTGACAAAAGCCTCCCTGGCAGACTCAGGGCTGGAAAACAAAGATATACTCCGCAGTAAGAACATGTTTGCACTGGGTATTGTATGCTGGCTTTTCAACCGACCGCTGGAAATTGCGGATAAGCTGCTTGAACAGAAATTCTCCAAAAAACCGATACTGGTAAAAGCAAATATTAAGGCGCTCACCGACGGGTACAATTACGGGAACAATACCCAAATGACTGCCTCCACCTATCGCATTGAACCCGTTGAATCGACCAAAGGTTTTTATACCGATATCAACGGGAACACCGCTACGGCATACGGATTGATTGCCGCTGCCGAAAAGGCGGGTGTACAACTCTTCCTCGGTTCCTACCCTATCACCCCCGCGACCGACATCCTGCAGGAGCTCTCCAAACGAAAGGATTTCGGTGTGAAAGCCCTGCAAATGGAAGATGAAATTGCCGGGATCACCTCATCCATCGGAGCAAGTTTTGCAGGTTGCCTGGCAGCCACTTCTACGTCGGGACCAGGACTGTCGCTCAAGAGCGAAGCATTGGGACTGGCGGTGATGACCGAATTACCGCTGGTGGTGATCGATGTGCAGCGAAGCGGCCCCTCTACGGGAATGCCGACCAAAAGCGAACAGAGCGACCTTAATCAGGCGCTCTACGGACGTAATGGTGAAAGCCCGCTGGTAGTGATGGCGGCAGCATCGCCCACCGACTGCTTCGAAAGCGCTTTCGAAGCCTCAAAGATTGCCCTGGAGCATATGACACCCGTCATTCTGCTTACCGACGGTTACATCGCTAACGGTTCATCGGCATGGAAGATTCCCGAGATGAACGACTATCCCGATATCAAACCTCCCTACGTGCAGGGCAAATACAACGGTAACGCGGAAGAATGGAAACCCTATTTCCGCGACGGAGAGACCCTGGTCAGGTATTGGGGTATAGCGGGAACGCCGGAATATATGCACCGTATAGGGGGATTGGAAAAAGACCGTCTTACCGGTGTGATTTCATCGAATCCCGACAATCACCAGTTGATGGTGAACATCCGCAGGGCGAAAATCGAAAAAATTGCCGATTATATCCCCGAGCAGGAGGTAACAGGCGATAAAGATGCCGACACGCTGATCGTAGGATGGGGCGGCACATACGGGCACCTGCTGGAAACTTCACTACGTCTTATGGCGAACGGGAAAAAGATCGCTTACACTCATTTCAGGCATATCTATCCCCTTCCCCGGAATACGCACGAGCTGCTGAAAAAATATAAAAAAGTAATTGTGGCGGAACAGAACGACGGACAGTTTGCCGCTTATCTGAATGGCAGGTTCCAGGACCTGGATAATATTCACAAATACAACAGGGTGGAAGGACAACCGTTTAAAGTGAGCACGTTGGTGGAAGAATTTACAAAAATTATAGAGGGAAAGTAATATGGAAGTAACAGAAATAAAAGTGACAGAACTAAGATATCAAAAACATCTGCCGAAAGACTACAAAAGTGAAAACGCCATTCGCTGGTGCCCGGGTTGTGGCGATTATGCCATTTTAACCAGCCTTCAGAAGGCGATGGCAGAACTGAATATTGATCCTCACAAGATAGCGG